>Ga0210394_10000231_pt1 | contig 132183 bp, 112 predicted proteins | sample IncBWC12MmetaG_FD_160121 | JGI IMG/M metagenome (GOLD analysis project Ga0210394, IMG submission 160121) | Forest soil microbial communities from Barre Woods Harvard Forest LTER site, Petersham, Massachusetts, United States - Inc-BW-C-12-M | ecosystem: Environmental > Terrestrial > Soil >...
GATTCCAGGTTGCTGCTCAAGGGAAGGACTCCCAGTGGAAGGACACCGTGGACAGTCGCGTTGGGATACAGGAAAGAATATCCGCCGAAGATCTCCCACTTGGGAGCAGGCTGGTCCTGCGCTGCGGTGGGGGTGCCGAACAAACACAGGGCAACGATCATGGGCGCCAGCATTGCCAAAACACGGCTCAGATCGCTCTTCGATAGAGATGGCATGCGAATATTCCTCCTAGTGCAAATAACGCGAAACCCCGTTCTTCCAGCCTGATCCTTAGTGAGCCGGCCTCAAGCTAATCCCACTCCCGCATGCCTCAGTTTAAGGATCAAAGATCGTATTGTCGTCCAGCGTGACCGCGCCATTTCGTGCCAGCGCCCTGCCTTGCAGGGTTGCGCCGGTATCCAACGTGATTGATACAAGGGCCATGATGTTACCCACAAAAATTGAGTGCGTTCCAAGGGTGGCCGAGCTTCCCACTTGCCAAAACACATTGCTAGGTAAGACCCCGCCGGTGAGCACCACCTGCGTGGTGGACAGAGTGGTCAGTGTGGAACCGATCTGAAAGACAAATACAGAGCTGGAATTTCCGGTCAGAGTGAGGATACCTCCTACCGTTAAAATCCCTGTCGAGCTCGAGGTTTTGTAAGTGCCCTCTGCGAGTGTAAGACCCGTTAGATCTCCGGGCAGAACTTGCGGTGCGGGTAAGACGATACCGGCAGCGTAGTTATAGGCCGCCGTCAAATCCAGCTGTGCCTGCGCCGCGGTGGGATCGGCCACGTGCATAACTGCAGGAGCGATGAGCACTCCCGGCGGGAATCCCGTGACCGAGGTTCCCGGGCTAAGTCCAAGATCTCCGCCCGAAATAGTGGTGGGGCTGTTGGTGTTCGTGACCGTGCTGCCAGCCAGGACTTTGAAGTTTCCAGCCGTGAGTAACGGGACAGCCGGCGGCCCCGCGCACGCCGCTGCCGGGGTCGTGAACATCCAGCTGAAATCGGCTGCCAGATTATTGCCGAATGTATCAGCCGCCCCGGTGGTGATCGTGGCGGTATATACGGTATTCACCGCGAGGCCCGGGGATGCAGGTGTAAAGGTCGCAGTCTCGGTTGTGGGATCGTAGGTGACTACCCCCGTAACCCTCCCCCCGCTCGAGGTCAAAGTAAAAGTCGTGGTGTTGATCGTCGCAGGATTCATCGCCTTACTGAATATTGCGGTGACAACCGTGTTGGGGCAGATTCCTGAAGATCCGTTTGGCGGAAGTACAGACGCCGCCACCACTGTGGGCGGGATAAAACTGGGGTTTGTTCCATTATTTTTGTCCGGGTCGCCGCACCCGGCAATTACTATGGCCAAGAGAAACGCCAGGATCCCAACTTGAACAACCTTTAATTTGCGCATGCGTCTCTCCTTCACCGGGTTACGAGGCGTTCCAAATTTCCAACAGCCGCGCCAGAGATGTACGAGACTCCAAGTCTTCCTGATTGGTTAATATGATTTGTTAATAGAGGACACAATCCCCCAGGACGTTCTGCTTATATCAAATGGTAAGTTCTCCTGTCTGTGCAATACTGAACACATTTTCCTCCGGCAGATCTGGGCCACGCTCCGCGCGGATGGAGTGCCCTGTAGCCGAGCAACGAGCGCAATTGAACCCTGTTCGGCGGCCCCATCTGGTTAGTTAACCAGGCACTAGCTGGGAGTTCGCGAAAGACATCACTCGGATGCATTGCGGAATTCTTCAGTGGTCTATGCGAGGTATCTGGCGAGAGATGAGGGGGTCGGTACACGTGTTTGGGCAACGTCCGTTGATGCGGATCTGGCCGGCCAAATTACCAGCTCGGTATGGATTTCGTTTTACGCCCGCTTTAATACCGCCAAGGCGTAGAGCGCGACATTGATCGCCGCTGTCTCTTCCGGTGAGTTCTGGCTACTAACCCAGAGCGTGCGCCCGTTGATTTCGTCTTCCGCAGACGTCAGGTAAGCCTGCAGCTGGTCTCGGTCGGATTCGAGAACATGGTCCGAAACGGAAGCCGCTCGACCACCATGACCTGCCGGGCAACGCTTCTTGCCATAAAGGTTTCAGATTCGCTGCTATTCAGGTTCGGTGTTGTCGGTGCGGTTCCGAAAAACGCCTTGCGGGCTTTCTCAAACGAATCTCCGACATACTGCGTTACGCCGGCAGCGCTACCGTGTTGACGTCTTTCGCTCGACGTGGTCGCTGTCCGAAGTAAGAAATCGCCCATTCAGTTAACAAGAGGGTGCATCGTGTGCCGTTTTGAACAGCTTTGCCTGACCCGGTTCCCATAAGCTTGTCATCGGTTGCCCTTGAACCATTTCCGAGGGGCAGTTCGCGAAGGGGCTGGTCGCGTTAATCTAATGAACTTTCAATGGCTTCACGGGTTTTGCCATCGCATCACGGCAGGCGGCAGGACGGACTAGGGTGACCCCATGAAGCACGAACCCAAAGTCATCAGCATCCAGCGCACGTCTGCTTTCCGGCTGGACCCAATTTTGACCGGCGAAGAAGCAATCGTACTGCGCGCTCTTGCGGGCGGCCTCACCGACCGACAGGTGTGTCACGAACTCCGTATGAAGCCAAATACTTTCCTCAGCATGATGCGCGACATGCGCGAAAAGCTCCACATGGCGGATAACGTTTCTCTTATCGATTGGGCTATGGAGCGCATCAAAGGTGTCGACCGAAGAATCGATCAATGGACGGGCACGCCTTGCGTGAGTAGAAGTTATCGGGGAAGAACGCAGTAACCGTCGCGCAAACAATTCGTGCCTAATCGTGCAGGACAACACTCAGAAGTGACGTGTTAATGCGAAGGCCGCCGTTGTACTTGATGAACCCGAGTTTTCTGAATTTGTTCATGAAGAAATTGACCCGTGACCGCGTGGTGCCGACCATTTCCGCCAGCGTCTCCTGGGGGATCTTGGGTAGGATTCCTTGCGGTTTATCGTGCGTTCCGTAGCGGGCCAGCAGCAACAGCGTGCGCGCGAGACGCTTCTCGCTGGAGTTGAATAGTTGATCAATCAAATCCTCTTCAATGCGGATGTTGCGCGAAAGCATGTAAGCGATGAATCGGTCGGAAAATGCGTGCTCGCTGTGTAGGGCGCGGATCATTTCCTTCTTTTCGATGACCAGCGCAGTTGTAGGAGTAATCGCAGTCGCCGTCCCTATGCGGATCGATTGCCCGGCGAGGCAACCTTCGCCGAAAAAATCCCCCGGTCCCAAGACCGCCACCACCGCTTCCTTGCCGGCTTCGTTCACGACGGAGAGTCTCACGCCGCCTTTCTGGATGTACAACACATCCTCGGCGAGATCGCCCTGCGAGAAGATCGTTTCCTTTTTCCGAAACTCCGCGACCTTTCTCGCCAGTCCTGCCGAATCGAGGAAAACTTGAGGATCGAAAGCGGGCTTCTGCGCGGTCTTTGTTTTGGGATTAGTCTTGGCCGCAGTTCTGATTGCTTGCATGGCACAAGCCTTGATGTACTAACTTATCATAATCTTGGGGCTCGGAGCAACTTCGCGAGACTTGCAAAGTTTGAATCGGCCGCCTCGCGGATCGCGTTCACAGATTTGCGGCTCCGGTTCTTTGAAGGCTCGCCTTTGAACTGACCGTCAACATCTTTACGACTCGCCGGGTTTCCTGCTCTTGTTGACACGATCGAATAAGCGGCCTCATTAGCTTCAGGCGGCGCGGTGATAGGGATCAGACAAATCACAAATTCAAACTGTACAAAGTAGGACAATCTCGCGGCGCCACAACTACTAGCCTCGGCGCTCAACTTCGACCCTACGGGCAGACATCGGCCGGAAGGATAAGCGTGAACGCCTTGGGACATCCACCGTCGTGGAAGCAACCTTTTTTACATGCACTGGAAGAGTCGGATAAGCTGAAACTCGCAGAACTGGTCCGTGCCTCCGAGCATGCGATATTCCTTCGCCAGCAGGAATTGAAAGATTCTTCCGACCATCACGAAGAGCGGAGCGAGATGAGCGTAGCTGAGGTCGCTTTGCAAACGGTCAAAACTCACAGACTTAGTTGTCTTAGTTAATTGCAATGACAGTTGTCATTGGCAGTGACGGTAATCTCGACGTGGGCGCCCTTCTTGAGCCTCCCATCGTCGCCGTGCTCGTCAGTTAACGAATTTCCGATGCGGGTGTCTCGATAACCGCTTCTGAGAGGATCAACGCAAACCGCCGAGCAGGTACACAACCACCGCAATAAGCACGACTGTCCCGACGATCCCTAGGCCGCCACCGGTTCCCCATCGGGAATACCCGTAATAACCGCCGCCTCCACCGAACAGCAACAGCAGAACAATAATTAGCAGTAGCATCGCAAATCTCCTTTTAGCGAAGTCCCCGAATAGCCTGACGTCGCCTCGATCCGGTGCGAACGACTCAGAACCCTGGGTCTCTGTTCAATTGACGCGAGGCTCCAGCATCACGCCATCTTCTTCGACGGCTAGAATCAATTCTTTTCGGAGGTCCATCTCCCACCCGGGCCTGAAGCGCACACGCAGCGCTGTCGCTGACTCACCGACGATACGGCACGGGACGGGGACGTGGCATTGACGGATTACAAGGAGCAACACCACCGGCTTACGGAGCCAGGCCGTATAGGCGGGCGAAAAATCTCTTCTTCCGTCGGTAATCATTTCAGTCGCCCTCAATTTCCGATTAAGTCCGAGAACAATCTCGGCGGGAGGGAGGGTTACTTGTAGCTCGGCCGAATACGGGTAGCTGTTCAAAATTGCACAGATTTCCAAGACAGCACGTTTTACATTGCAATGGTCAAAGCGTTGACGCACGGAGGTAAAGCGAAATGCATGAGTCTAACAAAAGGTCATGCCCTCACTGTGGCAGCTTGGAGACGTCGCGTTCACACCGACATTCGCGTGTTGAACGATATCTTTTAGGAATTATCGGTGTACTGCCTTACCGCTGCCAGAATTGCGACACACGCTTTTATGCCTTCTCGCGGTTCGGCGCTGGCACTTCGGTTACAGACAAGGCTGCGTGAGACGGCGCGCTAGAGTTGGGACTGGCAGATGCGAGCCGACGAGGCAGGTTGCCGCGTGGTCGCTTCCGCATCAGGTCCCATTGCGATCAAGATTGGCACGCTAGGCGCGACCAGAAAAGCGTTATTGAAGGTCTCGATGCCGTGCTTATCGGCCAATCTCAGCTCAAGCACGACTGCCCCAACTCCGGCGTTACCCGATCGGTCGATCCCGCTTGAGAGTTCACGAAGGTCACACGGTAGCGATGGTGGTAGAGAAATTCGCTGACCACTTTTGCCATTAAAGCGGTATGCAAAACTGTCCTGAAAAAGACACTCGCAATCTATTAGAATTCTCGATGCAGTAAGCGTAACCACTCTATGCTTCTAATTTCCAAGGCCGGCGGCGACGCGACCCGGCTTCTCGTCCACTCGCAATTTTCGAGCTTGGGTTTTAATTCTCGGTGTCTGGACTGCGTCGAAGCTGTTGGGGGAGTCTTCGTCTCTCCAGTTAGGGGGAGGGTTGTCACTGGAGGCTTCAGATATGGCGTTTTGATTGCCACCCTGTAAACTCATCGGGAATTTAAGTCCCCAAGCCAAAGTCTCTGTTCAGTCTCGATTGCAATTGTAGATCTCAACATTTTATTCTTAAGGCCTGACAAGAGATGGATAGCGTCTGATACCGCTTGGCGCACGACCTGCCGGTCTGAACTGGTGCGTAGTTCTTCCATGCGCAAAAAGACGGCTTCTTCTGCTGCCGCAACCTGCCCAGATAGGTCCCGGGGACTCGACTCAAATGCGGCTTTCCGGTGGTGGTCCTGCCATTGTGAGTGTAGGTCGCTCATGTTCGCTCCCTCGAATTACTACTGTAGAATCTCGCTCTGACGGGGTATGTGCCGTTTTGCACAGGCTATAAAAATAGCTTTCCGGTCCAGTTCTGGCAGCGGCCGCAAACCCCTGATAAACTTCACGGGAAGTGGAAATTGAAGCGTGTTCCAATATGCGTTCCGGGGGCCTTGTCATCATCTCGATTTGTGCTGCCTCTTGAGCCCGAGCCTAAGACAGGTGAACACACTTGGGATGCTGATCTCTTTTAGAGCTATTGGACCATACCTTCTTGGATTCCAGCTTCAAGCAGCTTTGCGGCCTGCTCGGCCGCAACCGGATGGCTAAGATAATGGCCTTGTCCCTCGGCGCATCCGTGGCTCTGAAGGAATTTGAGTTGCGCACTGGTTTCCACTCCCTCCGCAATTACACGCTGATTGAGGCTCATGCCGATATTGATCATAGCGCTCACGATGGTCGCATCTCCCGGGTCCTCAGTGATTTCCTGCACAAAAGATTGATCCAATTTCAGCGCGTCCACCGGAAAACGCCGCAGATAAGTAAAACTAGAATAACCTGTGCCAAAATCGTCGATCGCCAGCGTCACGCCCATAGCTTTCAGCGCACCAAGTGTGCGCACCGTAGACTCCGCGTCCTGCATCAGCACACTCTCGGTCAGCTCCAGCTCTAGATTCCGAGGCTCCACTCCCGTCGCAATCAGCACGGCCCTAACTCCTGAGACAAAATCCTTGTCTCCGAACTCGGCTGCGGAAACGTTTACGGCCACAGGCACAATCCCAAGCCCTGAATCACTCCATGCTCGGACCTGTCTGCACGCTTCCAGTAGCACCCACCGTCCTATAGGTAAAATCAACCCGCATTCTTCCGCAATCGGAATGAACTGGGCCGGAGCAACCAATCCCCGTCGTGGGTGTACCCAACGCACCAGCGCTTCCACCCCCGTGATCTGTCCCGTTTGAAGATTGAATTTAGGCTGGTAATGCAGCAGAAACTCGTTCCGCCCCAGCGCGTAGCGCAAATCCGCTTCGAGTGACTGCCGGTCTAAGAGTCGTACCTGCATGTCCCGGCGAAAAAACTGATAGTTGTTCCTTCCCTGTTTTTTGGCTTCGTACATCGCGGTGTCCGCTTTATCCATCAAGTTTTCTGCGTCTGGCCCGTCGCTAGGGTAGGTGCTCACACCGATGCTCACGCTGATATCAAGATTCTTGTTATCGACGGGATGCGGTGCTGCTAATGTCCTAAGGATTTTTCGTGCGCTCACGGCGACGTCTTCCTCATGCTCGACTTGGGAAAGGAGTACCACGAATTCGTCCCCACCCAGTCGGCTCACGGTGTCAGTTCGACGGACACAATCCACCAATCGCCCGGCTACCGACTGCAACAGTTTGTCACCCACGGCGTGGCCCAGCGAGTCATTGATCTTCTTGAATTGGTCTAAATCGACAAACATCACCGCGAGCTGCTTGTCCTGGCGCATCGCGAGCGAAATCGCTTGCTTCAGCCGGTCGTTGAACAGCACCCGGTTTGGCAAACCAGTCAGGGAATCGTGTTGCGCCAAGCGCGACATTTCAAGCGATTGGGCCCTTGCCGCGCTGACATCGTGGAAAGCCACAACCGAACCGGTTAGAACCCCATCCTGGTCCCGGATAGGCGTCACTGTCTTTTCAATCCCCAATTCGACTCCGTCTCGTCCAACCAGAACACAGGTTGTGCAATTCGCCGCTGGCATCGCGGTCCCATCTTCGCTAATTAAAATGTCCAGAGCCTCGCCATTCGTCGAGGTGCTATCGCCCTTGGTAATCCGGAGCACGTTCGCAATGGGACGACCCAGCGCTTCTCTCCGGCACCACCCGGTCAGGCGTTCCGCCATTCGATTGAGATACGTGATGTCGCCGTTTATATCCGTTCGCAAGACTGCCTCTTCAATGGCATCAAGCGTCAATTTAGCGACTTCATTTTGCAATACCAATGCTTTCACCGCTGCTTCCGCAGTACGGCGCTCGATCATCGTACGCACAACTCCCCTTAATCGGTAGCCGACGGATTGGTTTTTAGCCAGATAATCATGAGCCCCGCGATGTGCCGCTTGCCTCGCCATTTCTTCAGCATCGGCCTCGCTGAGGACCAAAATGGGCACGCGAGCCGAGGCCTGGAATAGCTTGTCGAACGACTCGACGCCGTGGCTATCGGGCAATGTCAGGTCAAGCACCACCGCCCCAACCCCTCCCTTTCGCAAGCGCTCGATCCCGCTAGAAAGTTCGGTGACCCATTCAACATGGAACTGTTCTTCCGTGGCCGAATTCAATGCGGCGAATATTTCTGCCGCAACATCTGCGTCAGCCTCGATGAGGAGTACACACTCGTCGCCATCTTTCTTCTTTCTTGGTCGTTTCGCAGTCCTAAGCCCCGGGCTTGGCATCTTGCTTCAACCTCCCAAAAAGGTGTCAGTCGCCCGTGGCCTTTTTGGCAGCGCCTGCGGCCATGAACCGCAGCATCTGCTCCTTCAATTGCGCATCGACCTCGTCCGCGATCGTCACAACATCGGGAAGCAATACACCGAAGTCCAATTGTGTCGCGTTTTTGTGCAGCGTCGTAAATATGCTTACCTGCAATAGACGTGACTCTTCAACCATCATCGCTACCGTGTAGCCTTGTTTGCGCCGCAAATCCCCATGCTCGGCGGCGGCCTTCGAGATTGGAGCTTTCGTTCCTGAGTCCAGGCGCAAGCGAGTAATGACATCATGTATAAGGTGAGGAAGATGGCCCGTGCGCTCATCATGACTTAAGCGGATTTGAATTAGGTCGGGCTCGATCTCCACTCGGGTGAGCCAAGCCTCGATTAAAGGGTGGATCTCACGTTCAAGAATGTCCGCCACAGTTTCAATCATGACAGCGCCGCCGCTCTTACTGGGCCTAACGGTGGAATCTACCGGTTTCATCGTTACAGTCTCCCTCACTCAACATTTTGATTTGTCGATCTCATCGACTGGTGCCGCTGACAAATCCGGCTATTCCATCACAAGCTTCGGCAACCACTTTGTCATTGGAACAGTCTGCAAAACTGTGCTAAAAGGGTCACCCATCACTGATTAGAGTTCTCGGATGTCCTAAAAGTAATCAACCCGTTCTTCGACTTTCATGACCCGCCGAAAGCATCACACATCCCTCGTATTCAGAAGAAATGTTGCCGACACCGATTGGATAGCAGTACTTGGCTGTGGTGGTGGATCGAGTAGCGTCTAAACCCGCACCCTCGCCTGCGGCGAGAGTGCGACACCCGGAAATTCAACGTCGTTCGTTTGCGTGGTGTGGACCTGTGTGCCACCCGCCAATCATCCACGCCTTGCCAGCGTAATGAATAACCTCGGGGTAGTTTGCGCGCGCCGCGGCAAGCTCGGAGAACCCGACCTGCTGTACAAGCACGTTCTTCGTTTGCTAAGCCGCCAACCAGGTCCCGGCTACCTCAGCATTGCTCTCGTTCGCGCAAATCGGAAGAAACTCCAACTCGCGGACCAACATCCCCAGTAATTTGTGTGGTCTGCTGCCGTCCTTTGCCTGCCGTTTCCGATTTACATATTAGAAGCGCTCAGTTTCCGGGTTCCAGTATGTAAGTTGCGGTAGCGAAGCTCACCAACGGAGCTGGGGCATTTGCACGCATACGTGTGCCTTCGCACCGCAGGTGATTCGGACGCGAGGACCAGCTATGACTCTGCCCGAATTTAGATTGTTTGGCTTCTAAATCTCTTGCGAGAGGAGAAATACCATGAAATACCTGCCCAAGCTCATGCTTTTGACGTTGAGCTTAGTAGTGGTCTTCGCTGTTGCGGTGTCGTTTCTTCCGCGCCATGCATCCGCTCAAACCACTGTCCCCCGTAGCAACCTAACCCTTGTGTACGGCACCAGCGGTTGCCCCAACTCCTTTGTGGCGATCCTACCCGCGGGTGACCTGTCCCCTGCAACGGGGTGTTACGTCGTGCCAGACGGAAAGTACCTAGAGGTTACCGACGTCACAACAATCGTCGCCGGTTGCCCTGCAGGCGAGGCAGTACTCGCCCTCATATCTGTCGGCGGACCTGACGTCTACAGGGCCAGCCGACAGGTCGATGCCGCCGGGTACGCGAGCTGGCATGACATCTTCACCACGGGTCTTGTCTTCAACGGCACACCGGTCATCAGAAACACCGCCGGCCCACTGGGTTGCGCCTCCTTTACCTTAGAAACCCAGGGCTACCTAACCTCCGCCTACTAACCCCCAAGGGGGTGCTGCTCTGGGATAGCGCCAGCCTGTCAGGTTGCGGCGGCTCAATCGGCTCCTGAGATGCTGAAACGGGAGCAAGCCCCGCCGCAACCCGCGCTTCCCATCGCCGGACGTCTGACCCGAGCGGAGAGCGCTCGAGGGGCGCTCTGCGCTCGTGAAGCTGGGCCGCACGCTTAGGGCTAAGTGGCTTTGTTGACGTCCATGCCGAATGGACAGATTCGAGGCTGAATCAGGTTCGCAGCGTGACTTTAGCAGTTAACTTAAGGACAAATGCCATGAAGAGAATTTTGATTTATGCGTTTGCCACAACCCTGGTCTGCTGCGGCCTCACGAAAACTTCCACGGCACAAGATTTTAACTATATTGCAAACCCGCCACAAGTGGCGGTGAGCCCCGACACTGTTTCCCCTGGGATTCATTTTGGATGCGAGACTACCCAACTTTGCTATCGGCCAAGCGCTATCCGGTCTGCGTACAACTTCCCCTCCGACCTGGACGGAACCGGTCAGACCATCCTGATCGTCGATCCTTATGGCAGCCCCACGATAGAGCAGGACCTGGCCTCATTCGACACCGATTTCGGCATTCCGGCGCCTCCGTCGTTCACCATTCTCTGTCCCGAACACGGGTGTCCGGTGTTCGATCCGAATGACCCTCATGGTCAGGCGGGGTGGAGCTTGGAGACGAGCTTGGATGTGGAATACGCCCACGCCATGGCTCCAGGAGCCATCATCGTACTGGTAGTCGCTTCGACCAGTTCTGGCAATGCCGTCCACTCTGCAGAAGCTGCTGCTATTAAGTTGTTCCCGGGCGCCATCATGTCGCAAAGTTTCGGCGTTCCGGAATATCTCGTCCAAGCCAACAGAGCGCAAATCATGCAGGCGCACGATAACTATGTCGCAGCGACAGCGGCAAGCATTACCTTGCTGGCTTCCGCCGGGGACTTGGGCGCCACAAATGCTGATCCCGCGAATATCACGAATCCGAATTACCCAGCATCGGATCCGTTGGTCACCGCGGTCGGTGGCACCGAAGGCAACCCGTATTTCAACGGGCTGCAAGTCAATGGTAGTTATGGCGTCGAGCAAGTTTGGAACGAGCCCCAGTTTGGCGGGGCTACCGGAGGAGCCGTAAGCAGCTTGTTCCTGGCGCCCACTTACCAGAGCTCATTGGGCTCTCAGTTCCGAACCGTCCCGGATGTCGCATACAACGCAGCGGTTGATGGGGGAGTACTTGTCCGGGACACCACGATGGGCGGCTATCATCGAGTCGGTGGGACGAGTTGCGGTTCTCCCCAGTGGGCCGCAATCTTCGCTCTGGCCAACCAGGAAGCTGGCCACGCACTCGGATTCCTGAATCCCGCCATCTACAAACTCGCGCAGTCATCGGCCTATGCCAATGATTTCCACGACATCACCATAGGGGACAACAAGTTGTTGGAGACGCAGAATGGCTTCAACGCGGGCCCCGGATACGATCTTACGACCGGTTGGGGCACGCCCAACGTCTCGAACCTGATTCCGGACCTCGTAGCGGCGGCTACCTCGAATTAAGAGCTCGCGCAGAGACGTCCTATGAAAAGACACTGCTTACCGGCTCTGGTCTTGGCTGTGGCCCTGTGCGCAGGGGTGGCTCACGCCGATGGCACTAACTCCTACACAGGAACGCTTGCGAATCCCAACACCACTTCCCTAAGCAGCGGGTTAAGTCATCTCGGGATGCTACCGGCTGAAGACCGGCGCAGCCTGTCGTCTTTTCCTCGCCGTTTCCGATTACCTATATAGAAGGCCTGCGCCAATGTGCGCGTCTCTTGCTGCGCGACAGCGGCCCAACGCGCTACTTTCAAGGGGTGCATAAGAAAATGGCAAAGACCAAGAAACTTGCGAAAGTCAAGAAACTCGAAAAAACGGTGACCCTGAAGTACGGAAGAAACGTCCTCCTTTCTTCCGTGGATGGCATTAGAGGTGAAAGCACCGACTTACAACATAAGCAGGTATAGCATTTACCGATTCGGCCAGCTCACCCGCTTGTAACAAAGGCGACGATCTGGCATACCGCGTAGCGCAAATTCAGGTGCAATCGGGAGCGCAGGAGTCCAGGAAAGGAGAAGACGATGACAGCCAAGAAGACGACCAAGAAACTCCGGCAGGGAAAAAAGATGAGCAGCGTGAAGCCGCTCACGAGTCTTAACAGTATGTCGATCACCAAAACCACAGACGCGGCCTCGGCCAACTGAACGGGTCTTTGGGGGTAATCGCAACGGCTCGCGAGCGCCTCCTGCCTATAACCACGCGTTCGTTGGCGATGACTTTACGCTGCGCATCGCGCTGTTGATTCGCGACAACTCAGCAAGTTGGAGTTCGTCCATTTGACAAGGAGATCTTGGCCATGAATAGACACTGATTACCGGCCTCGATTTTCACCCTGGCCTTGTGTGCCGGCGCTGCTCGCGCCGATGGCGCTCATTCGTTCACCGGAACGCCGGCGAACCCGGACAATTCCACTGGCACCTTCGATTCCACCGACAGCTTCATTCTTTGCCTCACTCTCGGCACCGCTTCCGACGTCATCTTGCGGACCTACGGCCAGATGCTGCACTCTCGTCGCAGGCGAGGGTGCGCAACTGTGGCCCGGGCAATGAAAAACAAATCGCAGCGGCGGTATGGGCGGAGGCAGTTGCACTTCGTTACGTGCGGTTGTCACCGGCGTCGATCCTTGCTGGGAAGGAGGCGGAGGCGCGCTGCGTTCTTGAGGATTCTGAACGAGGCGCGCGAGCGTCATCAATTTCTGGCTGCTGGGGTACGTGGTGATGCCGGAGCACATTCATTGGCTGATTTCGGAGCCACAGGTGGGCACGCCTCGACGGTGATGCAGGCTTTGCAGCAGCGCGTGGCGCAGTGCTTGCGTCGGAAGCCGCGACGGCGGAGGAATAAGGATCAAATGGATTTGTGGTCCGAGGCGTAGACGGACGCGCCGCGGAGTTTCTGGCAGCGGCGGTTTTGTGATTTCAATGTGTGAAGTTGGAAGAAGAGGATCGAGAAGCTGGGCTCGATTTCGCAGCATTCAGGAGTGCGTGATTTGGGGAGATGTAGATGGGGGAGGCCTCAAAGTTGAAGGCGACTTGGAGGACTTCGCTGGGTTCGACGGCTTGCATTACGTAGTTGTCGCCGCTGGTTACGGTGGGGACGGAGAGCATGCAGTGGTCGGCGAGAGAAGTGAGCTTGGCTTTGAAGTTTCCGGCGACCATGTTGCAGAGCTCGCCCATCGCGTCGCTGACGATGTTGGGATCTTTGGCGGTTTCATCGCCGGCCATTTTCGTGGCGAGCTTGATGGCGGTGTCGGAGGAGCAGCGGATGGTAGTCATGCTGCAGAGAGCGCCGGCCGTGCCGACCATGGCGGTTAGACCGGATTGTTCTTGTGAGACTGCTTCAGCGCCTGGTTCAGCGGCGGGCGGGACGAACGGGGTCAGACGGGTCCCCGCCATCATTTCAAAGACTTCCGGCGCGGCACAATCGAGAACCGACTTCTAGTTGGGGTCCAGCGGAACCCGTTTTACGGCGGCGTTGGTCATAATGGTCACAAGACACCCACAAGGAGCGGGCTGACGCGCTCTTTGACTTGTTCGGGGGTAAATGGTTTGCGGAGATAGCCCTTGGCGCCGACGGAAAGCGCTTCGACGACGCGAGCTTCGCTGCCTTCGGTGGTGATCATGATGACGGGGACGCCTTTGGCGGCTTCGATGCCGGGCAGGCTTTTCAGGACTTCGAGGCCGTCCATGACCGGCATATTGATGTCGCTGAGGATGATGTCGAGCGAACCTTTTTGAACTTCGGCGAGAGCCTCGGCGCCATTGCTGGCTTCCAACCCCTCGCCGAGATTGAGACCAGTCTGGCGGAGAGCTCTTTCGACGATTTTGCGCATGACAGCTGAGTCATCCACGATTAGGATTTTAAGTTTACGCAAGTTGCGCTCCTGGTGGAGCGGTGCGAGTGCGGAGTCAAAAGCGGGCGCTGCCCTTCGGTCCCGCACTGCGGGTTCTCAGGATTAATCGCGCTGTAGCGCGAGTCACAAATTCAAAAGCGACGGGGCACAGGCATGTGCTATGAACGCCGAGCGGGCTTGGTACACATAGTTCATCGCCAGCAGGGCGCTGGTACGTTAACAGTGGAGGTGGATTTTGATTACCGGGGAGAGGAGGCGCATACTATGCGGGGCGTCTAAGGTGGTGAAGCCATGAAAACAAGGCAGTTTGGGAGCGCGCGGATGCTGCTGCTGATTGTGATAGTTGCGGGGTTGGTTGTGGCGGGCGGGGCGTATCGGATGGTGAGCGCGTCTTCGGAGAAGGCACCGGCGGTGGGAGCGGTGGCGCCGGATTTCACGCTGAATTCACAGGAAGGCAAGCCGGTGAGTTTGGGTGAGTATCGCGGGAAGTGGGTGGTGCTGTACTTCTACCCGAAGGATTTTACAAGCGGATGCACCGCGGAGGCGCACAACTTCCAGCGCGATTTGGCGCAGTATGAGGAGAAGAACGCGGTGATATTGGGAGTGAGCGTGGATAGCGCCGATTCGCATCAGAAGTTCTGTGCCAAGGAAGGGCTGAACTTCAAATTGCTGGCGGATACCGAGCATAAGGTGTCCGAGGAGTACGGATCGATCATCAATGTGCTGGGGGTGAAGAAGCTTTCGGCGCGGCATACGTTTTTGGTAAATCCGCAGGGTGTGATTGTTAAGGAGTATATGGATGTGGAGCCGGCGAAGCATAGCGAGGAAGTGCTGGCGGCGTTGAAGGAACTGCAACAGAGTCCGAGCGGGAAGTAACGATGGCGACGATCGAAGGGTGCGGCTTCAGGGGTGAGATTAGCGGTAAGAGTACGCGGCAACGGTAGCGACAGCTGCGTCGCAGCTACGGCGCCTCGAATCCTCTTTGCGATTTTCCTAGCGTTTCCACGCTCGGCTACGTTGTGCCGCGCCTACGGTTCTGGTGCGGCAGCTTCGATGAGAAAAAGAGCCGGCGAGACGCCGGCGCTAGGAAAAACGGGCGGTCCTGCAGGGCATTAGTAGATCCAGATGTCTGCTGAAGGTTGTGGAAAGACAAGGGCTTAGCTCCTCGAGGGGAACTCGATGAAGATCATTAATAAGGATACGGTTTTGGCGGCGGTTTGCGGCGTGGCGCTGGGCTTGGGATACGGGGGCGCAGCGGTGGCACAGCAGGCGGGTGGGGCTGCGGCGGGTCGTCCCTCTGGCACGGCTCCGACTAGTGGATCGACTGCGGGGTCCGGGCAGAACGCGGGCGGCGCGGGGGCGATGAGCGCGGACACGCCCGAAGATGATGCGGCGTTGGACCTGACGGACGAGCAGAAAGCGCAGATCAAGACGATCCGCGAAGATGGCAAGCAGCAGATTGCGGCGATGCAGAAGGATTCGTCGCTGAGTGCGGAAGCGAAGCAGCAGAAGTTGAAAGTGATCCGCAAGGACATCCGACGGCAGGTTTGGAGCGTGATGACGCCCGAGCAGCAGAAGCAATGGGCCGCCGAGCAGCGCGAACTCCGCGAACACAAGCACGGTGGGAGCACGGCTCCCGAGGGCAAGCCGCAGAACTGATTTTACCGGGCGTTACGGCGCGCAGCCGGTCGCCGCTGGAAGCTCGAACTTCCCCGAAACAACCCCTGTCATCTCCCGCAACGGCGACCAGTCCGTGTCGCAACTGCAAAACCGGTCCTTCAGCGGCTGAAGCCGCGCTCGTTCTGGGTCGTTCATGTCGTGGCCCTTCGGACCTGCCACCGGCAGGCTCTCAGGATAAACTGAAGCCACGACCTACAAACACTCTCAAGTTCTCTCACAAACTCCGAGGATTTGGATTTCGCGGTGACTCACGGCGGCTCCGCCAGGCGTGAGCTAGCGCTGCGCGGCAACTGGAAACGTCATCCACCGTACCGAGCTTCACAGCGAAGAAATTTTCGATTTGGCGTGGATTTTTCTTGCATCGAGAGTGAATTTCCGTATTCTGCATGTTGCAAACTCGCTCCAGGCGTGCGGCCGAGAGAGAGCGAGGGTTGCCGATGGAGGACGCGACAAAAAATTGAGCACCTTATCCCTCCCAGCCCAATTTCCTGCCCGGGCAGTTACTTCCACAAAAAGAAATGCAAAGCTCACACTCTGGCCGCTGGTGGCCGCGACATTTTTCATGGTGTCTGGCGGAACGTATGGAACCGAAGACATCATTCACGGCGCGGGCTACGGTCTGGGAATTTTGCTGCTGCTGGTTACGCCGCTGATCTGGAGTTTGCCGACGACTTACATGATTGGCGAACTTTCCAGCGCGCTGCCGTCGGAAGGCGGATATTACGCGTGGGTGCGGCGCGCGATGGGAAATTTCTGGGGATTTCAGGAAGCTTGGCTGTCGCTGGTGGCGAGCATTTTTGATATGGCGATTTATCCGACGCTTTTTGTGGCGTACCTGACGCGGCTGATACCTTGGTTTGCGGTGGGGCATCGCGGGTGGATGGTGGCGATGGGCGTCGTGACCGTGTGCGCGCTGATGAATATCGCGGGGATACGCGTGGTGGCGATCAGCTCGCTGTGGCTTTTCTTTTTGCTTTCCGCGCCGTTTGTGCTGATCGTGCTGATCGCACCGGCGAAAATCGGAGCGTTGCAGGGCGCAGTGACTGCGCCGACTACTTCGAGCGTGGGATTGATCGGCGGGTTGCTGATCTGCATGTGGAATTATATGGGTTGGGATAACGCTTCGACGATTGCGACGCAGGTGAAGCGTCCGCAGAAGACTTATCCGACGGCGATGATTGTCGCGGTGATTGTGGTTTCGCTGACCTACGTGCTGCCGTTTGCGGCGATGTGGCTGACGGGAGTTTCGTCGGCCGCGTTTGAGACGGGATCGTGGGCGGACATTGCGGGGATGATGGGCGGGCTGGTTGGCGGTCCGTTGCTGGCGCGCGGATTTCGCGTGGCGTTGGTGCTGGGTGGGATGATGAGCGCGTTTGGAATGTTCAATGCGCTGGTGATGAGTTATTCGCGATTGCCGCTGGCGATGGCGGAGGATGGGTTGCTGCCGGCGGTGTTTGGCAAGCTGCAACGGAAGACGCAGGCGCCTTGGGTGGCGATTACTTTTCTGGCGGCGTGCTGGGCTTTGTGTTTGGGTTTGGGATTTGAGCGATTGATTACGATTGACGTGCTTTTGTATGGCATGAGTTTGATGCTGGAGTTTGTGGCTTTGATTGTATTGCGGATAAAGGAGCCGGAGCTGCGGCGTCCTTTCAAGGTGCCGGGTGGGATGGCCGGGGCTGTGTTGATTGGCGTGTTTCCTTTGTTGCTACTGGGATTTTCGATTGTGCACGGGGCGGGCGAAACGATTTTGGGGATTAGTGGGTTGGCGTTTGGGTTGATGCTGATCGCGGCGGGGTTTGTGGTTTATTGGGCGACGGCGGGGTTGCGGCGGGATCGTTGGAGCGCGGGGGTTTTGAAGGATGAGCGGCGGGCGGCGTGATTGTTTGCCCCAGGGTTCATGTCGGCAAGACCGTGGCGCGGTTCGCCATTCAGGAGATTGGCGTTCCCACGGTGGGGGCGTGGCATCAATTCGTTTGGGAAAAAAGCAGTGGCTGGTGATATGTGACTAGTGGCTAGAAAGGCTTCCAAGAATTCCTGAGTTTTCATCCAAGCTTTAGTCTACTGCCCTGCCCCTCCGAGTCTTCCGGATAATTCGATTGCTGCGCGGCGCTGCATGGCATTTAATGCATGGCGCTGGCTATGACGGATAAATCCAAAACATACGATTACCTTGTGGTGGGAGCGGGGTCGGCGGGGTGTGTGCTGGCGGCGCGGTTGACGGAGGATCGGCGGACGCGCGTGCTGTTGCTGGAAGCGGGCGGGGCTGGTGGCGCGAAAGAGATTCGCATTCCAGCCGCGTTTTCGAAACTTTTCAAGACTGCTGTGGATTGGAATTACTCCACGGAGCCGGAAGCGCAGCTGCACAATCGGCGATTGTATTGGCCGCGGGGGAAAGTGCTGGGCGGGTCGAGCGCGATCAACGCGATGATCTACGTTCGCGGGAATCCGGCGGATTACGACCATTGGCGGGATTTGGGCAACACGGGATGGAGTTTTGCGGAGGTGCTGCCCTACTTCAAGAAATCGGAAAATCAGGAGCGCGGCGCTTCGGACTATCACGGCGTGGGCGGGCCGGTGAATGTGGCGGACCCGCGGTATGTGAATCCATTGACGCGGGCGTTTCTTGCGGCGGCTGAGCAAATCGGGATCGCGAGAAATCCGGATTTTAACGGCGCGACGCAGGATGGCGCGGCGCTGTACCAAGTGACGCAGAAAAACGGCGGGCGGTGGAGCGCGGCGGATGGATTTTTGCAGTCGGCGCGTGAACGGGACAATCTTACGGTGATCACCGGGGCGCACGCGGTCCGAGTGTTGCTGGAAGGAAATCGCGCGGTGGGTGTTGCGTTCTTGCGCGATGGCGCGATGCAAGAGGCGCGCGCCGACGCCGAAGTGATTCTGACGGGCGGGACGGTCAATTCTCCGCAGTTGCTGATGCTTTCCGGGATCGGTGCGGCGGATGAGCTGAACGCCGCGGGAATTTCGGCGATTCACGATTTGCCGGGAGTGGGAAAGAATTTGCAGGATCATCCGATGGTTTCGGTTGGATATTTGTGCACGCAGAAAATAAGCCTGGATGGCGCGGAGACTTTGGGAAATTTTTTGCGCTGGCTGCTGTGGAAGAATGGGCCGCTGGCGTCGAACGTCGCAGAGGCGGGACTATTTTTGCGCACGCGAGTGGGTCTGGCCGTGCCGGATTTGCAGTTGCTGTTCGGGCCGGCTTATTACCGCGGGCATGGGTTGGTGCGGCGCAAAGAGCACTGCTTCGGGTTTGGCCCGACGTTGATTTCCCCGGAAAGCCGCGGGACCATTTCCTTGCGGTCGGTGAATCCGCTGGCGGCGCCAGCGATTCGCGCGAATTATCTTTCGACCGATGCGGATTTGCGCACGATGATCGCGGGGGTGCGACTAGCGCGCCGACTGGCGCATGCGAAGGCCTTCGATGCCTTTCGCGGAGAGGAGCTGCATCCGGGAGCGGCGATGGAATCCGACGCTGAGATCAGCGAATTTCTGCGGAACGAGCTGGAGACGCTCTATCACCCGGTGGGAACGTGCAAGATGGGAAATGACGCGCTGGCGGTGGTGGATGCGCGGCTGCGGGTGCGCGGAATCGAGCGGCTGAGAGTGGCGGATGCGTCCATCATGCCGCGCGTGCCGGCGGGAAATACGAATGCGCCGGTGATAATGATCGCGGAAAAGGCGGCGGAGATGATTCGGGAAGGTGCTTAGTCCTGCGCGACGGCGGCGCTTGTTCGGGGCTGCGAGGCGCGGCATTTCTGCTATGCTTTTTGCCGTGCGACGACTGTTATTTATATTTGTGATGCTTGCGACTGGCTGGTTGCCGAACGCGGCTGTTGCATCGGCTTTTCCTTGGCAAGACGGTGGCCAGGTGCCTGCCCAAGCTCCTGCGCCGCCACCCACGCAACCTACGCCGACTCCTCCGCAGCAGCCTGCGCCCGCGCTGAATCCGGCGCCACCTGCAGCGCCGGTGCACACTGGCCCGGTGATCGTGATCAATGCGGCGCATGGCGGTACAGACGAAGGTGCGCGGGCGGACAACGGCTTGCTGGAGAAAAATGTGGTGCTGATATTTGCGCGAATGCTGCGGAGTGAATTCGAACGGCAAGGATTTCGCGTAGTGATGACGCGCAATGACGATTCGAATCCTTCTTATGAAGACCGCGCGGCGGTAGCGAACGCTTATCGCGACGTGATTTTTATCAGCTTGCACGTTTCGTCCACGGGACAGTTGGGCGCGACGCGGACTTATTTTTATCAATTTTCGAATCCAGTGGCGCTGGTAAGTGCGGCGACGGCCGCTGGTCCGGCGAATGCGGCGGGGTCCGGTGCGAGGAGCGCGGCGCCGCCGAGTGCGCCGAGTATCGGGTTGCTGGTGTGGGAGGAAGCGCAGCGGCCTTACGTCGAGAGCAGCCATCGGCTGGCGGATGTGCTGCAATCGGCGCTGGCGCAGAGATTTCCGGGGTCACCGGCGACATCCACGCGATTCGCGGTGCGCGAGCTGCGGTCGGTGGCGGCACCGGCGATTGCGGTGGAGGTTTCGAGCGTGTCGGCTGGCGACTCGAATTCCTTGCTGGCGATGGGGTCAGCGATGGCGGCGACGATCGAGCGCAGCATTCAGGCGGTGCGGCCACCGGGATCGCTGCCCGCGAGTTTCGCCGGAACGGCGGGTGCGAAGTAATGCCGCGGAATCTGAAAATAACCTTGGGGATTTTGTCGGTGGCGGTGCTGATCGGATTGATCAGCCTGCGCGGATTGCACCAGCGCATCGAACACTTGTCGCAAGAGCAAGGTTCGGAGGAGCAGCAGCGGCGTGAATTGCTGAGGCCGGCGATTGCGACGTCCACGGACGTGATGGTGAACGCGAAGATTTTCTGGGCAGCGGGAGCGGATCGAATCGCGGCCGTGGATATGCAGCTGCCACTTTCGGCGGACCCTGCGAAACGCGGGCGGCAAGTGTTGGACGCATTGATTGCCGATGCGCCTGGCGAAGCGCAGCGAACGCTGCCTGAGAATGCCACGCTGCTGGGATTTTACATTTTGCCGGATGGCACGGCGATCGCGGATTTTTCCGAGGCGCTGGCGTCCGAGACGCCGTCTGGGATTTTGAGCGAAGAAATGGCGGTGGATTCGATTGCGCGGACGCTGGAGAGCAATGTGGCTGGCGCGCACCGGTTGAAAATTCTGATTCATGGGCAGGAAGTCGAGACTCTGGCGGGGCACGCGGATTTGACCGGGTTTTTTGAATTGAATCCGGCGATTGCGGCGAGCGCGCCGGTGACGCCCGCGGCGGTACCGGTTGGTTCGGTTGCGCCCGCGGCACCAGCGGCGGCCCCGGCAGCTTTAGCATCGCCGGGAAGTTCTGGCGGAAAACCTTCGCGCTGACTTTTTGGGCCTGCGCGAATTTCTTGCGTTGTTACAGGCGAACTCGAAACAAGTCAGCCGCCGGGGATGACGTTGCGGCAAGCTGGGGCGCAGCCCTTCCATCCCGCGCCGCGGGATCTCAAGATGGGTTGCGCCGCAGCGCAATCGATAAGCAGCGCCCCTACCGAAACAACTTCCAACGCTGGCGGCGGAGAGTCGTCGCCTAACTCGGGCGAGGCAAGCCTCGCCTGGGGCCCTCTGTTGCCGGACATTGGGCTGCGACAAAAGCGGCGGCAAGCCGCCGCACTCCACATTGATCCAGGTGGTGCTCGCAGTGAGATAATTGCGCGCGATTGTCAGGATTGGACGTTCGTAACGAGGCTGCGGCGCGAATCCAGATGCCGCAGCTGAATAGGCGCAGCGTTTCGCCAATTGTTGACAGTTGCGGGGGTAGTCGTCACACTGAGTGCTCCGAATTCCTGTGGGACCCACAGCAGAACTTTGAAGGGAGATTCATTCTTGCGAGTTGACGGACGTACGGCCGACCAATTGCGGCCGGTGAAAATTACGCCGGATTTTATTCCTCATGCGGAGGGGAGCGCGCTGATCGAGGCGGGCGACACGCGGGTGATCGTGACCGCGACGGTGGAAGATGGCGTGCCGTCGTTCCTGAAGGGCAAGGGACGCGGGTGGGTGACGGGCGAGTATGGGATGCTGCCGCGTTCGACGGAGAATCGCACGCCGCGCGAATCGAGCCGTGGCAAGCAGTCGGGACGGACGCTGGAAATTCAGCGCATGATCGGGCGGACGCTGCGCGCGGTGACGGATTTGAAAGCGCTGGGCGAACGAACGGTATGGCTGGACTGCGACGTGATCCAGGCGGACGGCGGAACGCGGACGGCTTCGGTGACGGGGGCGTTTGTGGCGCTGGCGCTTTCACTGGAGCGGATGGTGGCGGCGGGAATTTTGCGCAAAGTGCCGTTGATTGATTTTTTAGCGGCTACCAGCGTGGGGATTGTGGAGGATGAGCTGCTGCTGGACCTGAAATACGAAGAGGATTCGCGCGCGCAGGTGGATATGAATGTGGTGATGACCGGGAGCGGAGAGTTCGTTGAGGTGCAGGCGAGCGCCGAGGGGCGGCCGTACACGGACGTCGAATTGCAAGATTTGCTGAAGCTGGCGGCGAGCGGGATACGGCAGTTGGTGAAAGCGCAGCAGGAATTGTTGCAGATCAAATTTATGGCCCGTAGCAAATAGGCGCGGATGCAGCAGCGTGAGCCGATCATACTGTCAAGATTATTTCTCCGAATCGTTATATAACAGTGCCGCGACAACCGAGAAACGCGGCTTCAAGGGCTGAAACCCTTCTGATTGTTGAGCCTTGCGGCGGGGCTGAAGCCCCGCCCTTCCGAGTACTCCCTTCATGAGATTGTTTCTGGCATCTTCGAATGCTGGGAAGTTGGCTGAGTATATGGAATTGGCGCGCAGGTCTGGCGTCAGTGTCGAATTGTTGCCGCGTTTTGGGGAGTTACCTGCGTTTGAGGAAACTGCTCCAACTTTTGCCGAGAATTCCGCCGGGAAAGCTTTGTATTACAGTCGATTCGCGGACGGCGCAGTGCTGGCGGACGATTCCGGTTTGGTGGTGCCGGCGCTGGGCGGCGCGCCGGGGGTTCATTCGGCGCGCTATGCGGGGCCGGGCGCGACGGACGCGGACCGCGTGCAAAAATTGTTGCGCGAAATGCGCGGCAAGGAAGGCGCGGAACGCCGCGCGCGATTTGTGTGCGTGACAGCTGTGGCGCAAGCGGGACGGGCGATCGCGGTGGCCTCTGACATGGCTCACGGGTTGATCACCGAAGCGCCACGCGGGGCGGGCGGATTCGGGTACGATCCCGTGTTCTTGTTCGAAGGGCTGGGGCGCACTTACGCGGAACTGACGCGGGACGAGAAAAACGCCTACAGTCATCGCGGCAAATCTTTCAGTAAATTACTGTATATGATTCCCTTGGACAACCCTGCACCTTCCTGACGCGCCGGGGCATCCAATTCCGTGCTTACGAAATAGCTTGCTGCGAGACCAACGGAAGGGGTAAAAGGGAATCCCCCCTCTTCGAGGTGAACCGTGACGGCTTCCCGAGTAGTGCCTAGGTTAGAGCCATCTTTACTCACGCGGCTGGAAAACGCGCGTGCGAATACCGACGCGTCATTCGCGTTGCTTCCGCCGAATTCCTATTACGAGCGGGCGATTCCGGAGCGGCACCGGCTGATTTTTTATCTTGGCCACCTCGAGGCGTTCGACCGGAATTTGCTCAGCCCCGCGCTCGATCTTGGTCTGCACGACTCTCCTTTTGACAAACTGTTTGCGTTCGGGATCGATCCGGTGGGCGGAGGATTGCCGAACGATCAGCGGAGTGAGTGGCCGGAGATCGGACAGGTGGAGCGCTACAACCGGCAGGTGCGCGCGCGATTGGATGAACGATTGCACGATCCGAGCGTGACGCGAGCGCTCGCGGCGTCCGCGGAGATTAGCACGCTACTTCAAGTGGCCATCGAACACCGGCTGATGCATGCGGAGACGCTGGCGTATTTGCTGCACAATCTGTCCATCGAGAAAAAGGTTCCGCATGCGGGACCAGCGATCGATGCGCGGCCGGCACCCGACCCCAAAATGGTGACGATTCCTTCGGGAATCGCGACCCTAGGACAGCCGCGCGATGCGCTGGCGTTTGGCTGGGACAATGAGTTTGGGATGCAACGGGTGCTGGTGCCGAGTTTTTCGATCAGCGTATTCCCGGTGACGAATGCGGAGTATTTGAAGTTCGTGCAAGCGGGCGGATACCAGGCCGGAAAATATTGGCGGACGGAAGATTGGGATTGGGTGCGCAAGGAAAAATTGCAACATCCGCATTTTTGGAAGCGTGCGAGCGAATCACCGGCAGAAGACGCGGCGACGAAATGGGAGTATCGCGGGATGTTCGGCTCGATTCCCTTGCCGCCATCCTGGCCGGTGTATGTGAGCTTCGCAGAAGCAGCAGCATTTGCGAAATGGGCCGGACGAAAACTTCCAACGGAAGAACAGTGGCAGCGCGCGGCGTATGGCACGCCCGAAGGACGCGAGCAGAACTACCCATGGGGCGATGAGCCGGCGGAATTTTGGCGAGGAAATTTCAATCAGGACCGCTGGGACCCGACGGGCGTGGATACGCATCCAGAAGGGGCCAGCGGATTCGGGGTATTCGATTTGCTCGGGAATGGATGGGAGTGGACGTCCACGACATTTGGGCCGTTGCCGGGATTTGAGCCGTTTGATTTCTATCGCGGATATTCGGCGGATTTTTTCGACGGAAAACATTACGTGATGAAGGGCGGGTCGGCACGCACCGATACGTGTATGCTGCGGCGTTCGTATCGGAACTGGTTTCAACCTCATTATCCTTATATCTACAGCAGCTTCCGGTGTGTGGAGGAATAACCAATGGCATCCGCACCACGCATGGCACGGGCCAGTGTTTCGCCGGCGGTAACGGCGGAATTTTCGAGCGACGTGGTGGTGGGGCTGAGCCACGCGGGACAGAAAGAACTGCCTTCGAAATATTTGTACGATGAGGTGGGCTCGGCGCTGTTCGATGTGATTTGTTTGCTTCCGGAGTACGGGTTAAGCCGCGCAGGCATGCGGTTGCTGCAGCGCGATTCGCACGAGATTGTTTCGCTGCTGCCAGCGCCCGTGCTGGTGGCCGAGCTGGGAAGCGGCAGCGGGCAAAAAACGCGGCTGCTGCTGCAAGCGCTCTCCAAGCGGCAGCGAGTGAATTACTACCCCATTGATATTTCTGGGAGCGCGCTGTCGCGCTGCCAGCAGGAAATCGGACAGATGGATCGCGTGAGCATCGTGGGATTCGAGAGCGCGTACCTGGATGGATTGCAGGAAGTGGCGGCACGGCGGCGCGACGAAGAGCGCATCCTGGTGTTATTCCTGGGCAGCACGATCGGAAATTTCGACCGTCCGGCGGGCGATCAATTTTTGCGCGAGGTGCGGCGGATTCTGAGCGAAGGCGACGCGTTGTTGCTGGCGACGGATCTGGAAAAGCCCATCGAACAATTGCTGCTGGCTTACGACGATCCGGCGGGAGTGACGGCGGCGTTCAATCTGAATTTGCTGGCGCGGATCAACCGGGAGTTGGGCGCGGATTTCGATCTGCGGCAATTCGAACACACGGCGCGCTACGACGAATGCGAGCGGCGCGTGGAAATGCATTTGCGGTCGAAGGTCTGGCAGCGGGTGACGATTCAGGCGGCGGCGCAGCGCTTTTATTTGCGCGAGGGCGAGACGATCTGGACGGAGAGTTCGCACAAGTATAGTCCGCCGGCAGTGGTAGAGATGGGCGAGCGGACGGGGTTTCGTTGCGCGCAGCAGTGGTTTGACGCGGAATGGCCGTTTGCGCAGAATTTGTTTTTTGTTGTGTAGGGCGTTGGGGATAAAGGCAGTGATTAGTGGCTGGTGGCTAGAGAACGTATCTGATAAATACTCAGCCACGACTGAGACGTCTGGCTTCAGCGGCTAAAGGCCCTGCTCCTTACCGGGCTTGATGGCGGGGCTGAAGCCCCGCCTTTCCGAACGTGCTTCGCGGCGTTCTGGCCGGGCGTGCGAATCGAGCAGGAAGTGCGGCTGCGCAAGCGGCGCCCTGCGTGTGATATATTCTTCGGCCTGATGGCCAGAACAAAAACGAGAAACGGTAAGAAGAAAACCGCCGGGGCGGGAAAATCCACCGGTCGTTCCGCGAAATCCGCGCGCGGCGGCGCTACGGCTGGGGGACGCAAATCGGCAGGGGGATTGCCGCTGGGCCGCGGGCCGAATCCGCAGCGGGTGCGCGCGATTTTGCACAGGTTGGACGAAGCCTATCCGGAAGCGAGCTGCGAACTGATCCATGAGAACCCCTTTGAGCTGCTGATTTCGACGATTCTTTCCGCGCAATGCACCGACGTGACCGTCAACATCGTTACGAAGGAATTGTTTCCGAAGTATCCGGATGCGCGGGCGCTTGCTTACGCCGATCCACGCGCGCTGGAGCAGGAAATCCGGCCGACCGGTTTCTTCCGCAACAAGACGAAGTCCATCATGGGAGCGAGCAAAAAAATCGTGGAGGAATTTGGCGGGAAAGTGCCGCAAACGATGGAGGAACTGCTGACGCTGCCGGGTGTGGCGCGCAAGACGGCGAACGTGGTGCTGGGGTCGGGGTTCGGGATCGCGTCGGGAATAGTGGTGGATACGCACGTGCAGCGGCTTTCCGAGCGATTGGACCTGACGAAGAACACCGATCCGAAAAAGATCGAGCAGGATTTGATGCAGATTATTCTCCGGGAGAAGTGGATCCTTTTCTCGCACCAGTTGATTTGGCACGGGCGGCGGGTATGCAACGCGCGCAAACCGAAATGCGCTGAGTGCAACCTGGAGCGGTTGTGCTATTCGAAAGACAAGACGAGCTGACGCAGCCGCGCAGACATACGCGACGACACCACGGAGCAGTACCTGTCACGGTACTGCGCTCCGTGGTGCGTGCGGTTTGATTTTCAGCTGTGGTGGGTTATTTGCGGGACGCTGACGCGTTGTCCAGCAAGCTGATCAGCGCGTGAGCCGCGTCCGGTGTCGGCACGGAGCCCGAAATGATTTCCTGGGCAGTGATTTCCTTGCCGTACAGCGCCTTGTTGGCATCGTGGTCCGCGTCCATCGAAGCGCCTTCCAACGATACGCCGGCGAAAAGCCCCTTGGAGCGCGAATAGGTGAGCACATCAACCTTCATGGCATCGGCGTTGTAGCCGTTGGCCTGCGCGCCGGTGGGACCAGCGGCGGCGGCCGCGTTGCCGCCGAGTTTGGTCTTGCCATTCAGAATCTGCTCGACGCCGCCGTGGCGCATAAGCACAAGCACGAAATCGGTAGCCGTGGAACCCAACTGAACGCCCAGGCTGCCCTGATCGAGAGAGTACATGGCAGGAGCACCCCACGAACCATTCATATCGGCACCCTTGCGGCAAACCAATTCGCCGCGGCCGTAACTCCCGCCAATCCCGATCGCTACTTTTTTCACGCTCGGGAAAATCAGCACGCAGTGGGCGTGATCGAGGATGGAGGTGGGCAGGCCCTTGTCACCTTGTAGGATAGCCTGCATCGCGGTGGCCGATTTTTCCAGGCGATCGTCTACTTTCTTTTGAGCAAACAGGGGGAAAGTCGCAATCAGGCCGAGTGCGAGAATACACAGATTCTTTTTCACTGTATCGTCCTCTCTTAGAAAAGATGGCTCGGTCCCGAGTCGCAGCCCGGAATCGTAGCATCAGAATTTGCTGGGGGTTGAAGTTAACGCCGAGTAGAGTCCAAAGCCCTCTGCGCGCCGCACCGGGCGCCAAAAAACACAACGGCGATCAAGGGGCCACTTAGCAACGTGGCACGAAGAGTGTACCGCGGATTGTGACATTTCGGAATGGCGTGTCCAAAAAAACTCGCCACCTTCCGAGGGGCGGGAGCATCTGTACATCACGGGGCGCAAGCGCCCGAGTGAGGGCTTGAGGATATCGCGAGACTCAGAGGTTCACGGTATTGGCCGTCGGTAGGATGTGAAAATAATTCAGTCCAGGTGAGTCAAGAAAGAGGAGGTTGATAGAAAGTGGCTGCGAGCGGGCGTGAACGAACACTGTGGACCACTGGAGCATTGGGGCTGGCATTGATCCTTGCCGTGTTTCTGTTTCCGCCGGCATGGACGCAGCATCCGAATATAGCTCCTCAGCCAGAGATGACGGGGATGGACGACGTGCCCGATATGGCAGGCATGCCGGATATGCAGCACGGCGCTGCGGTGGAGGTCGAGACGCAGGAGGCGCGAGCCAAGCAGCTGGCGGATAAACGCGAGAGCGAATTTAATCATCACCTTGCGGGCGTGCTGCTGATTTTGGCGGCTTTGTTTTTTCTGGTGCAGAACCGGTTGGCGGGGCGCTGGCCGGCGGCGCATTATGCCTGGGCGGCGTGCCTGCTGTTTGCCGGAATTTTTTTGCTGGTTTTCAGCGATACGGAAATCTGGCCGTTCGGCTACCAGAGCTTTTACTACGCGGTGACGCACAACCCCGAAGTGGCGCAGCACAAAACTTTTGCGGCAATTCTGCTGGCGCTCGGAGTGGTGGCGATACTGCGCACGAGTGGGCGATTGCGAGCCGCGTGGAGCGCGTGGATATTCCCCGTGCTGGCACTCGGGGGTGCGACGATGCTGCTATTTCATCATCACGGGGGCATGCACGGACCGGATGCGATGCAGACGATGGCGCGGGTGCAACATCAACATTTGCGGTTTGCCGGAGCCGGCGCGGGAGTGGCGCTAGCAAAAGGGTTGGCCGATAGCGGCGGAAAATGGCGGCCGTTGTTCAACAACCTCTGGCCGATTTTCATGATTGCGCTGGGCGCGTTGCTGCTGCTCTATACGGAGTAGCTTCCTGCGAGGAGCCGATTCGGGGCCTGCAGCGCGCACATCGAGCTGTACGCGAACGCGGCCAGACGTAAGATGCCTACCGGTAGACAATAGAACGTTCTATAATTGCTAGCGAAGCAATTCCTGGGGATTGGGCCAACGATTGTTCAGGGGAACGCATCCGAGTTGCGGTGGGTGCGGACTGGTTTGGGTTAAAGTTAGAGAAGGTCCACCGGGTTTCCACTCGCAGACATTATCCTGCAGCCGCTGTCGCGCGGCGCATACACTAAGCACCTCACAAACAGGGCATACGTTCGAGGTGCGGCGGGAAAGGATCAACCTCGATGTACACTTCGGAAATTATTCAGGCTTGGGGCAAGATTCTCAAGGGCGAACAGCCTTCTCTTTCGATTGAGATTACGCGCGAATGCCCTTTGCGGTGTCCGGGATGCTATGCGTATGAAGACGCGCATCTGGGCGGCGGGCAAACTTTGCGGCAGCTGATTGATCGCAAGGGGCAAGCGCTGGTGGATGGCGTGCTGGAAATTGTGGACCGGCTGAAGCCTTTGCACCTTTCTATTGTGGGTGGCGATCCGTTGGTGCGTTATCGCGAATTGGAGTTGCTGCTGCCGCAATTATTTGCGCGGGGGATTCACGTGCAAGTTGTAACCAGCGCTTTTCGCACGCTCGGAGCGGGATGGGCGGATATGCCGCTGCTGCACGTGGCCGTCTCGATTGATGGATTGCAACCCGAACACGATGTGCGGCGGGCGCCTGCGACCTACGAGCGCATCCTTAAGAACATTGTGGGACAGAGCGTGACGCTGCATTGCACCGTGACGGGCCAAATGATGAAACGGCCGGGATATCTGCGGGAGTTTCTGGAATTCTGGACCCCGCGGCCGGAGATCAAGAAGGTGTGGTTCAGTTTGTTCACGCCGCAGATTGGGGATAATTTGCCGGAGATGCTGACGCGGCAGGAGCGAGCGCAGGCGATCGCGGATATGTTGGAACTGCGGAAACAATATCCGAAGCTGGACATGCCCGAGATTGTGATTCGGCAGTTTGCTTCGCCGCCACATAATCCAGAGGAGTGTGTTTTTGCACAGACGACCCGGACCTTGTCGGCGGACCTGACAACGGAGATTACGCCCTGCCAGTTTGGTGGGACGCCGGATTGCGAATCGTGCGGATGTGTGGCTTCGATGGGACTGGCGTCAGTGGCGGCGCATAAGCTCGGGGGATTTATTCCGGTGGGGGCGATATTTAAGGCTTCGATCACGATTGGGCGGGCGCGCGCGAAGCTGAGGACGAAGCAGCAGGCGAAAGAGACGCAGCGGCGATTGCGCGCGAATGAAGAAGCTTTTGCGCATCAGGATGGGCGAGGAGCTTGACGAGGGAGTTCACGAGGCGACTGCAATACCGGTACTGCAGCGGCTAAAGCCGCGTCGCTTTTGTACGGGTTTATGTCGTGGCTGAAGCCACGACCTAGAAAGACTCCAGCGCTTTTTTGTGATTTGCCGAGTTATTCGCCGCGGATGAGATCGCTGCGGGATTCGCGCTTGCGGACTCGTTTGAACTGATTTTTGTTTACCAGAATTTCGGCGGCTCGCGGGCGTGAATTGTAGTTCGAGGACTGCGCGAAGCCGTAGGCGCCTGCGCCCCACAGAACCAGCAGATCACCGGTTCGCGGTAATTCCATTGTCCAATCGTGAAGGAAACAATCGCCTGTCTCGCAGACGGGGCCGACGATGTCTGCTTTTGTGACATGGGCGTTTTTTCCGCGGGTGACTGGCGTGATGGGGTGGACGGCCTGGTAGAGCGCGGGGCGAATGAAATCGTTCATCGCGGCATCTACCACGATGAAAAGTTTTTCGCGGTTGCGTTTGATGTGCAGCACGCTTGTGAGCAGCACGCCTGCGGGGCCGACAATGGCGCGGCCGGGTTCGAGCAGCAGACGACATCCGAGCGTGCGGATATGCGGCAGGATGGCGCGAGCGTAGGCGTCGAGATCGGGCGGACTTTCGCGGGTGTAGCGGATGCCGACGCCGCCGCCCAAATCCAGATAGGACAGATTTACTCCAGCTTTCGCCAGTTCGCGCACTAAGGACGATACGCGAACGACGGCGCGACGAAAAGGCGCTAGTCCCAGGATTTGCGAACCGATGTGCGCGCTGATTCCCTGCCAGGAAATCCATTTCGCACGCGATTGATCAAGATAGAGGCGGCGGGCGTGGTCCCAGTCAATGCCGAATTTGTGGCGATGGTGGCCGGTGGAGATGTGCGCGTGGGCGCCGGCCTGGACGTCGGGATTGACGCGCAGAGCGGCGCTGGCGCGGCGCTTGAGGCGAGCGGCTTCGGCAGCCAGGGTATCCAGCTCGGATTCGGATTCGACGTTGAAAAGAAGGATGCCGGCCTGGAGGGCTTCGCGGATTTCTTCTTTGGACTTTCCGACCCCGGAAAAAACGATGCGGCGGCCGGGGACGCCGATGTGGCGCAGGCGATGCAGTTCGCCGGCGGAGACGATGTCAAAGCTGCTTCCGGCGCGGGCTAGCAATTTGAGGATCGAGAGGTTTGAGTTGGCTTTGACCGCGTAGCAGATGGAGTGCGGGATGCTCCGGAAGCCGCTGCTGAAGCGGCGGTACGCGTCCAGGATGCTGGCGCTGCTGTAGACGTAAGTGGGTGTGCCGTATTTTTCGGCGATGCGCGAGAGCGGGACGCTTTCACATTCGAGCGCGCCTTCACGATATTTATAGTGAGGCGTGTATGTGGTGGGATCGGTGAGAGCGAGCGGTTTTGAATGCTTCAAACAGTTCCCTCAGCGGCTGAAGCCGCTCTGATTTCGCGACGGTTGTGGCACGGCTGAAGCGGTGCCCTGACGAAAAACAATCGCTCTCTCAACCACTCTGGAGCACCGTGAAAGCCAAGCGCTGAGTGTCGGAGCTGAAGCCACGACCTACAAAGATTTGCCAGGTGTTGCCGCAAAAAGCGGATCCTTGCCTGCGGCAGGCAGGCCCGGCTGCGTCCCGTGCCCGCCAAACTGCGGCGGGCAAGAAAAAGCGCGGGACTCCGTTCGGGATGACACCCGCTGCCCCTTTTTCCGATTGCTGATGCCCTGCTAGCGGAGCAAATCTTCGAGTTGGGTGCGCAGATCGGTTTTGGCATTGCGATATTTTACGATTACCGGAGCGTAGAGCGACAGGCCCCAATCTTTTCCTTGGCCGCGGGAAATCGGACGCGTGCCGGGCACTACTACGGCTTTTTCCGGAATGATCAGCGGGCGATCTTCAGCGGCGATGTACACTTCGCCGCGCACGAGATCATAAACCGGAGTGGAGTGATTCAGAATCACGCCGGTTCCGAGGACGGCGCCGCGTTTTACAATCGTGCCTTCATAGACGCCGCAGTTCCCTCCTATCAGAACTTCAGCTTCGATAATGACGGGCATCGCACCGACCGGTTCGAGAACTCCACCAATCTGCGCAGCCGCGGAAATGTGGCAGCTTTTTCCGAGTTGGGCGCAGCTGCCTACCAGAGCGTGAGAATCTATCATTGTCTGGTCGCCTACGTACGCGCCGACGTTGATAAACATCGGCGGCATGCAGGTGACGCCTTTGCCGATGAAGCAGCCGTCGCGAATGCTGGAGCCGCCGGGGACGATGCGCACGCCGCTGGCGGAGGTGATGTGCTTCACGGGATAGGTGGACTTATCGAAAAAAGGCTGGCGCAAAGGATCAATGGACATGTCCGTGATGGCGCCCATGCGAAATCCGAGGAGGATGCCTTTTTTCACCCAGCCGTTCACGCGCCAGCCCGACGATGATTTTTCATCGGGTTCGGCGGCGCGCACTTCGCCCGCGTTGAGCGCGTCCTTGAACGACTGGAACAGCGCCAGGTGCGCGGGAAGGTATTTTGCCGGCGGATGATCGAAAAGCTGCTCAATTTGTTGCTGCAGCATGCACCTTCCCCACGAGGCCGATGGACTCGAGTATGCCGCGGATTTTTTCCAGGTTTTCGATTTTCGGAGGCACGAGCGGGAGACGCCAGACCGGCTCGAGCAGGCCCATTTCGGCCATGGCAGTTTTGACGGGGCCGGGATTGGATTCGATGAAATTTATTTCCATGAGCGGGAGATATGTTTTCTGCAACTCGCGAGCGCACGCGAAATTGCCTTCGAGGCAAGCCTGGATTAAAGAGGCCATTTCCGCCGGGATTTCGTTGGCCACTACGGAAATTACGCCGTGACCGCCGAGGGCGATCACCGGGAGAGCGATGGCGTCGTCACCGGAGAGCACCGAGAATTGTTCGGGGACTTGGCTGACGATGGTGGCGATCTGACCGATGTTTCCGGAGGCTTCTTTTACGCCTGCGATGTTTTCGATCTGCGCGAGGCGCTTTAGCGTTGCTGGCTCGACGTTGACGCCGGTGCGGCTTTGCACGCTGTAGACGATTATGGGGATCGAGATGGCTGCGGCTATCGCCTTGTAATGTTGATAGAGGCCTTCCTGCGTGGGCTTGTTGTAGTACGGCGTGACGGAGAGGATGCCGTCTGCGCCGAGGGACTCGAGATCTTTGGCTAGTTCGATTACTTCGGCGGTGTTATAGCCGCCGGCGCCGGCCAGGACTGGGACTTGGCCACTTGATTCTTCTACGGTGATTTGTACTACGCGTAGATGTTCGGCCCGGGTTAGGGTGGGATTTTCGCCGGTGGTGCCGCAGGGGACTAGGAAGTCGACGCCGGCGTCAATTTGGCGCCGGATTAGGCGGCGAAGGGCGGGTTCGTCGAGAGAGAGATCGTGGCGAAATGGAGTTACGAGTGCAGTTCCACATCCTGTAAACATTTTTGGCTCCTTTGGTGCTTGTGCTGCTTGTTGCGTTCCGAATTTCGTCTCGCGCCCTAGGCGCGTCTGTGAGCGGCGAAAAATCTCCTAGATCCTTCGTGACCGACGTTCAACCTCGATCCAGCAACTCGGCTTCAGGGGCTAAAGCCCCTTGTTTCTCGGCGCTTGACGGCGGGGCTGAAGCCCCGCCCTTCCGGTTCAGCGCACCGGGTGCGGAGTCTTGCGCGAACAGCACATCGCGGAATTCGAACCAGCCTTGTTTGCCTGCCACCCAGCGGGCGGCTAGTAGGGCGCCGCGGGCGAAACCTTCGCGGCTGCGCGCGGTGTGGCGGATGGTTAGGGAGTCGGCGGCGGAATCGAAGCCGATTTCGTGCGTGCCGGGATGGGCGCCGGCGCGATTCGAGCTGACGGAGACTTCCCTGCCAGGATCGGCGCGCTGCATTTCATCCACCACCTTTAGCAATGTGCCGCTGGGTGCGTCTTTCTTTGCGGCGTGGTGAATTTCCCAGGCCCAGGCGCCGTATTCTTTGTAGCTGGCGAGGCGGCGGGAGGCTTCGGAAGCGAGTTGCAGGAAAATATTGACGCCGATGGAATAGTTGGGACTCCAGACCATGCCGATGTTGCTGTCGCGCACTCTCGCTTGAACTTGCGGAAGGTATTGAGTCCAGCCGGTCGTGCCGACTACGGTGTTGATTTGCAGAGCGGCGAGGCGCGCGATGTTGTGCGGTGCTGCGGCGGCGGTAGAAAAATCTACCGCGACGTCCACACCAGCGAAATTGTTGCCTGTAATTCCACTTGCGTCGCGATTGTTCGCGCTGTTCAGGCGCGAGGTGACGGCAAATCCGTACTCGGGCGCGAGCTGCTCGATGAGGCGACCCATTTTGCCGTGTCCGATGATGGCGAGGTTCATGTTCGGGGAGCCTCGGCGGCGCGAGTGAGGAGTTGCGCGACCATTTTTTTGTAGATTTCCGCGGCTTCGAGCAGTTCTTTTTTGGGGACGCGTTCTTCGAGCGTGTGGGCTAGGTGGATGCTGCCGGGACCGATCAGGAACGGTTGGCCCCAGGCGTCGGCGAATGCGGGGACGTCGGTGGTGTAGGAGACCACAGTTGATTCGAGGCCGTCGAATGAGGTGAAGCGCATCGGCGCGTTCGAGAAGGCTTCTTTGGCTGTGGCGCGGCCGGCGACTGCCAGGCTGACGGCTTGGCGCAGCGTGTTTGCGTCATCGACCGTGCGGAAGGAAATTTCGGCGCGGGCGGCGTCGGAAATCACGTTGGGGGCGCGGCCGCCGGAGATTACGCCGATGTTCAGGGTGCTGCGGCCGAGGAGTTTGTCTTCGGGCAGAGGAATTTTGCGGATTTCCTGCAAGGCGTCGAGAAGTTTGTCGATCGCGGATTCACCCAGTTCGGGATATGCGGAATGCGCGAGGCGGCCCGTAGCTTCGATTTCATAGCGCAGGATGCCTTTGGCGGCGAGAACGAGCTTGTTGTCCGTGGGCTCGCCATTGATGAGGAAACGCGAGCCGCGACGGTCGCGGGCTGCTGCTAGCGCGCCGGAACTGTTGCGTTCTTCGCCGACTACAAAAAGCAGGCCAAAATTGCGCTTGCCCTCGACGAGTAATTTTTCAGCCGCGGCGATCATGCTGGCGATGATGCCTTTGGCGTCGCTGGAGCCGCGGCCCCAGATGAATTCGGAATCTTCGCGAGATGCGAAGAAGGGCGGCACGGTGTCCATGTGCGTGGACAGGGTGACGAGCGGGACGCCCCAGTGCGCGAAAACATTGAAGCGATTGGATTCTACCGGGCAGCGTTCGACGGCGCCGCCGCTGCGGGCGGTCAGGTCCGAGAGAAGGCCGAGGAGGAAGGAGCCGACGGCCTCTTCGTTGTTCGTCACGGACTCGATGTCCACGAGCGCGCGGGTTAGTTCGAATATGTTCATCAATGCACCGAAACCGTCAGTGTGGCAACTTCAAAATCCGTACTTCAGCGGCTGAAGCCGTGCTCAGTTTGTTGCGTTTACGTCGTGGCTAAAGCCACGGCCTACAAAGATTCCCGAGTTTTCAGAGACACGCCAAATCCACGACCTACAAGGACTCTCGAGTCGCCGCGCGGACTCGAAAACCGAACGGATGCGGGCGAATTACGGGCGCGTTCTCAGGTCTTCTGCTGAAAAGAGAATGGAGGGATGAAAAGAAAGGCCGCGAGTGAGTGGAGGCGGCTTCCTTCCCAATAGCGCTCCATCCGTTTTTCAACGGATGACAGTGGGCAGGTATTAGCCTGGCCCCCCAACCGTCGCGGAGTGAGCTTCCGGCGACGACTTCGGCGGAATTGACGACTTGCGCCCTGTTTGCTCAAGCCTCCGAAGCGTCTCGGAGATTACGGCTTGGCTACTGGTGGCTTCCGCTCCTCTATCAAGAACGTCTCAAACTAGCAGAGGGGGATGGAGGGTGTCAAGGGTGGGCGTGTCGGATAGCGGATCGCGCAATCGCAAAACGGAATCTACAAGTACGATTACGGCGCTAATCGGTAGTCATCGAAGTGCATGAAGGGTTTCTCAGCTTTGGGGCCAGGAGAATCTAGTTTCTAGTGGAGCACGAAAAGACTTTCTGATGGTCCAATCTATTTTTCGAATTCTAGCCATGAGCACCGTCATCGCAATAGTCGTGTTGTTATGCTTTGGCAGACTCATCGACTGGGTGTTCAGGACGCTCACGGATGAGAGGGTCCGGATGAACCCGCGTTCGCACAAGTAAGAACACACAGCAGAGTTTAGGCAACTGTGAATGCCTAGTCCTCGAAATGCGGGAAGCACAAACGATCCATATTTGACTGCTTCGCGGGAGCGAACAATCCAGTACGTGTCAAAAGCAAGCTCCATACCGCTGGAAAGAACTATCCACATATACCCGACCGGATGTTCTTTCACGAAAGCAATTGCAATCAATTCACCTCGCGCGAAGCGGAGGGCTACTTCGGCAGCTTCTAATTCACCCATTGCAGAGATTTGTTCCTGAATGACCATCGGAGTATCTTCGGACGGGTAAACCTTGACCCTCGCCTCTTCCTTGGCGTATGGCTGCGGCACCTGTTGAGTAATGTCAGTCTCGAAGATTTGCCATACATGCCAGTAGAAAAGGGGCCTTAGTATTTCCCGCAGCGCGAGCAAAGAGAGAATGAACGGGTCCCGCCAACGGATCGACTCGCGAAGAATGCGCAAGTGCCGGGAAAACGATGACCCCATCTGTTCGCCTCGGGCGAAGATTAGTAAACGGCTCTTTAAATGCTAAAACAAGGTCAAGTCGCCGACGGACCAGGGGACGATTGCACGCCAGCCTAATTGGGGGCGGTAGCGGAGTCAACGTTCTTTTTAGCGCCCAAAGGACAGATAACCGGTAGCGGCCAAGGTCAATGAGCGACAACTTTGAGTGTGATTCTCAGCCAAGTCCTGACAAGTCGTAATCGGAAACTGACCCGCCGAGGCGTGTTGACGGAGGCACGGCCCTCCTGCGGCGGGCAGGCATGCCGTACACCTACAAGCGCTAAGTCAAAGGCAACGGAAAACTCTACGGCGTCGGCCACGCTGACATCGTGGCAAGCTGGGGCGCAGCCCCTCGATCCCGCACTGCGGGATCTCAGGATGAATCGCCCTGCAGGGCGATTCATCAGCAGCGCCCCTACCGTGGCTGCGCGTGGACGTGTTGCTGGGGAGTGGGCGAGCGCGCTGAGCCTTACGTTATTGCGAAAGCGGCGGCAAGCCGCCGCACTCCATATTGTGCTGCGTCGTGTGGTCGATTGTAGATAGCCGATCGGGCTCATTCGTTGGAAGCGTCGGAGTGGGATTGCGGGATGGGTTTGGCTTTGTGGAGGCGGGTCCAGTTATCCAGGGTGGTGAAGGTGCGGGTTAACATGCGATCAATGTAGAGCGTGCCTTGCAGATGGTCAATTTCATGCTGCAGAATTCGCGCGTACCAGCCGGAGGCTTCGACGAACTGACGTTCTGCGCGCTCGTCGAGGTATGCGACGCGAATGGTGCGTGCGCGGGGAACGACGGCGGAAAAGCCGGGGAGGCTGAGGCAGCCTTCGTAGAAACTTTTCTTTTCGCCGCTGGAGTAGGCGATCACTGGATTGATGATCACGTGAAAAGGGACGGGGCGCCGCTCTCGTTCGGCGAGGTCGTCCGCGGAGAAAGCCTCGAGCAAATCTTCGCGGTCTTCGATCACGGCGAGTTGCAGCGGCAGGCCTATTTGCGGCGCGGCCAGGCCTACGCCGGGAGCGTCACGCATCGCGTCGCGCATTTCGTGAATGAGGCGCTGCGTTTCTTCGCTGAAGATTTCCTGGGGCGTGAGCAGCCGGGCCTCTTCGCGCAGAACCGGCTCGCCCGTTTGCATGATTTTCAAACGCATTCAGAATCCCCGGGGGTGACCAGGCGTCGCAAATTCAACCGTTGGTGCAGCCACGACTGCCTAAAATTTATTGCAGATAGTATGGCACCATCGGGAGCTCCGAAGCATCGAACCAGCGAAGTTATGTGCGAGGAAATTCTACAACATCTCGGGGCTTGAATTGAGCGCCGCGGTGGAAGGTTACACTCGTGTGAATGCGGCTGGGAAATGCGCTGACGTCAGGTGAATGTGGCTTGACAAACGAATCACGGAAGAATTACAAATACGAGTTCTGCGACCGGTAATACTTGACCGAATGCGGAGGACATGCAATGCAGACGTCCCGCAGAGATTTCTTCAAGGTAGCCGCAGTCGGCGGGGTTGCCGCCACAATCTTCGGATTTGACCTAAAACCTGCCTACGCTCAGCTGAAAGAATTGAAAATTGCACGAGCCGCGGAGACACGCTCGACGTGTCCGTACTGCGCGGTGGGTTGCGGCGTGCTGATTTACACGATCGGGGATAAGGCCAAGAACGTGACGCCGCAGGTAATCCACGTGGAAGGCGATCCGGACCATCCGACGAATCGCGGGACGCTGTGCCCGAAGGGATCGTCGCTGGAGCAGGACATGCTGAATCCGCGACGGCTGACGAAGCCGCAAGTGCGGCGGCCGGGCGCGACGGACTGGCAGGACATTTCCTGGGACCAGGCTTTGGATGAGATTGCGCGCTGGACCAAGAAAACGCGCGACGCGACTTTTGTGGAGAAGGACGCGAAAGGGCTTCCCGCGAATCGCTGCGAGGGGATTTCGTTCATCGGCGGATGCACGGACACAAATGAATTCAATTATCTGGTGGTGAAAGCAATGAGGAGTCTGGGCTTGGTGTATTTAGAAAACCAAGCCCGTGTTTGACACGGCCCCACGGTCTCAAGTTTGGGACCAACATTCGGACGCGGGGCGATGACCAATGGCTGGGTGGACATCAAGAACACCGACATGATGTTGATCATGGGCGGAAATCCCGCCGAGAACCATCCCTGCGGGTTCAAGTGGGCGATGGAGGCCAAGCGCAACCGCAACGCCAAGATTATTTCCGTAGACCCACGATTCACGCGTACATCCTCAACGGCTGACCTGTTTGTGCAAATTCGCGCCGGCACGGACATCGCCTTCCTCGGGGGTTTGATTCGTTACGCCATCGAAAACAACAGGTATGCGAAAGAATATCTGATTAATTACACGAACGCGGCGTTCATCGTGAAGGAAGGATTCAAACTGCCGGAAGACGGGTTGTATTCCGGATTTGATTCGGCGGCGGGGACATACGATAAAACCACGTGGAATTACCAGGAGGGCGAAGATTTAAGCGGGAAGACGGACGCGCCGGCAAGTGCTGCACACGCGGCGCCCAGCGCAGCTGCGGCGCCAGCACCGCCTCCAGCACTGCCGCCCAACGTAGCCTACGATTTGACGCTGCAGCACCCGCGCTGCGTGTTCCAACTGATGAAGCAGCAATATTCGCGCTACACGCCGGAAACCGTCGAGCGGATCACGGGCATACCGAAGGAACAATATTTGAAGGCCATTGACATGTTCACGTCCGTGCGCAAGGACGGGGACATGAAGCAAGTGGCGACGATCATTTACGCGGTGGGCTGGACGCAGCACACTTTCGGAACGCAGATCATCCGCACGGCGGCGATGATACAGCTGCTGCTGGGCAACGTGGGAAGAGCGGGCGGCGGAGTGAACGCGTTGCGCGGGCATTCGAATATTCAGGGCGCGACGGATATGGCGGGGCTTTTTGATTCGATGCCCGGATACTTGAAGGTGCCGACCCCGACGGACGCGGATCTGGCCTCATTCCTGAAGCGCACCACGCCGACGTCGTCGAAACCGTCGCCGTGGGGTTCGTGGAACTACTATTCAAACACCCCAGCATTTTTCGTGTCGTTGCTGAAGGCGCTGTATGGCGACGCGGCCACGAAAGAAAATGGATTTGGCTTCGATTACCTGCCGAGAGTGGACCGCGATTATTCGTGGACGCATATCTGGGAGGATATGTACAACGGCAAGGTCAAGGGCATGATGGCGTTCGGAATGAATGGCGTGATGATTGGACCGGACACGAACAAGAATATCAACGCTCTGAAGAAGGCGGACTGGCTGGTGGTGGGCGAGATTTATCAGGATGAAACCAGCGAGTTCTGGAGAGCGCCGGGAATCACGGCCGACGAGCAAAAAACCATCAATACGACGGTGTACCGGTTGCCGTGCGCGGGCTTTGCGGAAAAAGACGGGAGCATGACGAACTCGGCGCGCTGGGTGACGTGGAAATATGCGGCGGTGCCGCCTCCGGGACAAGCGCGACTCGATCAGGACATCGTGGCGCAGATTTTCCTGCGCGTGCGGGACCTGTATAAGAAAGAGGGAGGAAAATTCCCTGACCCGATTCTGAATGTCAGCTGGGCATACGCGGATTCGGCGCATCCCTCGCTTTCGCAAGTGGCGATGGAGCTGAACGGCAAAGCGCTTGCGGACTTGAAGGACGACAAGACCGGGCAAGTTGTGGTTAAAGCAGGCCAGCAGCTGCCAGGTTTTGCGTTGCTGAAAGATGACGGCACGACGATGTGCGGCAACTGGATTTACTCGGGTTGCTGGACGGAAGCGGGTTCGCAGATCCAGCGGCGCGGCACCGAAGATCCCTCGGGCATGGGAGTATTTCCGAACTGGTCGTGGTCGTGGCCGGCGAACCGACGCGTGCTGTATAACCGCGCCTCGTGCAATCTGGACGGAAAGCCGTGGGACCCGGAGCGCAAGCAGGTATGGTGGAACGAAGCGGCTGGGAAATGGGCCGGGAATGACGTGCCGGACTTCAAGGCGGACTCCCATCCGAAAGATCACCTGGGGCCGTTCATCATGAATCCGGAAGGCGTGGGGCGATTGTTCGCGCCGATCGGAGTGCTGGCGGAAGGGCCGTTCCCGGAACATTACGAACCGATCGAAAGCCCGACGAAGAATTTGTTGCACCCGGAACAGTCGAACAATCCGCTGGTGAAGAAATTCAAATCGCCGTATGACAAATTCGGCGACCCGGCGGAATACACCATCGTGTGCACGACGTACCGGCTGACCGAGCAGTATCACTACTGGACGAAAAATAATCCGATGAACGTGCAGCTGATTCCGGAGCCGTTCGTGGAAATTCCCGTGGAGCTGGCGGAAGAAAAAGGAATTCGCGGACGGGATATGATCCATGTGATCAGCGCGCGCGGAAAGTATACCGCGAAGGCGTTTGTGACGCGGCGGCTGCGGCCAATGATGATTGACGGCAGGAAGGTTTACCAGATTGGATTGCCGATTCATCAGGGTTACCGCGGGATCCAAGAGGATGCAGAAAGAGACGCGCGCACGCCGGCGAATTTGCTGACTCCGGCGGTGACCGACCCGAACGCACACACCCCTGAATCGAAGGGCTTCCTAGTGAAGGTTGAGAAGGCGTAGGGAGCGGACGATGAGCCAGGCGTCAACAGAACTAATCAGGATTTCAGGACACCCCGGGACGGTGCCGGGCGCCGGGCTGAACCGGGAGTTCCAGGTTTGCAAGCTGGTGGACACGACGACTTGTATTGGGTGCAAAGCGTGCGAAGTGGCTTGCCTGGAATGGAACGGATACACATTCAGCGAAACCACTTTCGATAATTCCTACCAGACGATGCCGGAAACGGCGTGGAATTACTGGAACCTGATCAAGTTCAATGAGCACGAGCGCGCAGACGGCAGCATGATGCTGCTGATGCGCAAAGACCAGTGCATGCATTGCGAAGATCCGGGCTGCCTGGCGGCGTGTCCGGCGGACGCAGCGATCGTGCAGTACGCAAACGGAATCGTAGATTTCCAGCAAGCGAACTGTATCGGCTGCGGCTATTGCATGACGGGTTGCCCCTTCAATATTCCGAAGTTCAGTCCGGAGGCGCGAAAAGTCTTTAAATGCACGCTGTGCAACGATCGCGTGTCTGTGGGATTGGAGCCGGCGTGCATCAAGGCTTGCCCTACCGGTTGCCTGCATTTCGGCACGAAGAAAGAAATGAAGGAGATGGCGCAGACGCGAGCCGATCAACTGCGCGACGTATCCGGATTCGCCGATGCGGGGGTTTACGATCCGCCGGGAGTGAGCGGAACGCACGTGATTTACGTGCTGCACGATGCGAAGAATCCCGAGCTGTATGGCGGCCTGCCTAAGGATCCGCACATTCCGTATTCGGTGCGGCTGTGGAAGGGACCGCTGAAGTGGCTGGGAAATTTGGCGATGGTCGGTGGCCTCTTGGGGCTGGCGTGGCACTACATGCGGTTTGGGCCGAAGAAGGAAGAACCGATTCAGCCGGATAACGGGAACGGGAGGCGGCCATGACCAGCGACGCGGTTCCGCGTGCGAGTGCTGCCAATCATAACGAGGAGTTGATCCCGCGCTACACGTTCGGCGAGCGCGCGAATCACTGGATCGGTGCGTTGAGCTACACATTTGCACTGCTCACGGGACTGGCGTTCTGGTCTCCTTATCTGTATTGGCTCGCCGCGATCGTGGGCGGCGGACCGACGGCGCGATTCTTGCATCCGTGGTTCGGGCTGATTTTTACGGTATCGCTCTTCTGGACTTTCAAAGAGTGGCGCCGCGACATGGAAGTGGACGACGGCGACCGCGCATGGGCGAAGGCGATGCCCTACTACATCCAGAATGAGGATGACAAACTGCCTCCGGTGGGGCGGTTCAACTTCGGGCAGAAGCTTTTCTTCTGGGGAATTTTCTGCGGCGTGATACTGCTGCTACTGACCGGGGTGGCGTTGTGGTACACGGAAGCGCTGCCGTGGAGTTGGCGGTTTGTGCGCTACGCGGCGATCTTGATTCACGCGAGCGCGGCGCTGATCACCATTGGGCTGTTCCTGATTCATGTGTACATGAGCGTGTTTCTGGAAGAGGGCAGCTTCGGCTCCATGGTTACCGGATACGTGACGCGCGCGTGGGCCTGGACGTTTCATCGCACCTGGTATGAAGAGATAAAAGGCGGCTCGCGATCCAAGCAATGATCCAATTGGAGTGGGATCGGCGCATCCGCCGTGCCAACGAACTGACTTCCTCCTATCCGTTCGCCGCTGAAGGACTACGTTACTACTCGCGCGTGGCAACATTTCAGAGAAGCCTGTACGCGGACATCCAGCAAGCCCTGGCGGATTCGCCCGCGGGTGAGTTCACAGGAAGTTTGCGGGATGAACTGGATCTTTTCTTGCTGCTGCCGAACTTTTCCAGATATCTATCGTTGATCGAGCAGATTGCACCGGCGCCGCTGGCGCAGGCCGCCGCGGGATTGGCGCGGAAAGGGACGCCGGGATGGCAGCACGCGATCGAAGATTTCTGGCATGGCGATCTGGAGACGGCTTTGGCAGTCGGCGGGATGGATGAGGAGTGGGAGGGCGCGGCGGGTGGAGCGAAAGCTCGCGAACAATTGTTGGCGTGGATTTTTTTGCAGCCGTACGCGGAGTATCTGGCCGATCAGTGCGAAAATACGATTGTGGATGGAGCGCCCTCGACTTGTCCTTTGTGCGGTGGGAAGCCGATGGTAGGCGTCTTGCGCAGCGAGGGCGACGGAGCGAAAAAATCGCTGATTTGCATGTTGTGCGCGCATGAGTGGGGATTTCGAAGAATATATTGTCCGGCGTGCGGAGAAGAGAGAGAGCCGCAGATGGCGTTTTATTCGGCGCCGGAGATTGCGCATGTGCGGGTGGACGTTTGCGACACGTGCCATACGTATCTGAAGAGCATTGATTTGACGAAGACGGGGCTCGCAGTTCCGGTGGTGGATGAGCTGGCGACGATACCTCTGGACCTGTGGGCGCGCGAGCACGGGTACGAAAAACTGCAGATCAATCTGCTGGGAACTTGATGGGGGCTAATCAGAGGAACACGCCGCGCTTCCACGGGACAAAATCTTCCTGGTCCTTCCCTTCTGCTTTGGTGTGAATCCCGCCGCTGGTTACTTTTCAGGAGGAGCTGGGCTTTGCGCCGCGCAAAAGGCGCGAGCAACCAGAGGCGGAGGCCGCCAACGGGTTTCGCGCAACGCCGCGCGCCTGGACATTACGCTACCCGGCGGCGGAAGATTCTCGCACGACGCCCGCATCGCCTCTTTCACGGGCTAGATACTGGTCGTAAATCCAGGCGTAGGTTTTTTCCAGGCCTGCCTGCAACGTGGTGTCCGGCTCCCAATTTAAGTATTTCTTGATGAGGGTATTTTCGCTGTTGCGCCCGTTGACGCCCTTGGGAGCGCTGAGATTGTAACTTCTCTTGAGCTTGATGCCGGCGATGCCTTCGACGACGTCCACCAGTTGATTGATGCTGACTGCTTCGGTGGAGCCGAGGTTTATAGGCTCCAGGATTTGCGAGTTGGCGATCAGCTCGATACCTTTGACGCAATCGTCCGCGAACATGAAACTCCGAGTCTGGTCGCCGGAGCCCCAGATTTCGATCTCATGCGCGCCCTGCAGCTTCGCTTCGATCACCTTGCGGCAGATCGCCGCGGGAGCTTTCTCGCGACCGCCGAACCACGTGCCCCAGGGGCCGTAAACGTTGTGAAAGCGCGCGACGCGAGTATAGAGGCCAAAATCCTCGCGGAAGTGGCGGCACATCCGCTCCGAGAAAAGTTTTTCCCAGCCATAGCCATCTTCCGGCATCGCGGGGTAAGCGTCTTCTTCCTTGAGGGAAGGCGCTGCGAAGGTCTTTTGCTTGTCCGCGTTGTACACGCAAGCCGAAGAAGCATAAAAATACTTCTGGCAGCCATGATTTAGCGCGGCCTGGAGCATGTGCGTATTGATTAGCACCGAAAGCATGCACAGCGCCTTATTGTGCTCGATGAAGCCCATGCCTCCCATGTTCGCGGCGAGATTGTAGATTTCGTCTACGCCCTTGGCGGCAATCTCGCAGTTTTGCTTGATGTTGAGGTCGAGGTGCAAGTTCTCGACGTCATCGAACCGCTGGTACCATTTGTCGAGCGGTTTTACGTCCGCGGCGCGGACGCGCTTCCCTTGCTTGCGAAACTCGGCGACCAGATGGCCACCGATAAAACCACCAGCGCCCGTTACAAGAACACGAGTATCCTTTTGCAACTTGCGTTCCTCTCCGCTCATCGTTCTGCATCCATCTTAATCCAGCTAAATCCAAAAAGCTCGATCACTTTGAACACGGAGGGAGGGCTTTCTTGGGTCTTATGACAATTTCAGGGTGGGCCCAGTTCCGTTATGGAACTCAACGTCGAGGCAAAACGAATTGGATTGTGGAAATCAACTGGTACGATCCTTGCGCCAAGGTTGTCAATCATCTTGAGAGCGAGGACACCTTTCCATCGATGTATGGAGCGCTCATGTTGCAGGCTTCGCCTTCAGGTCGGGAATCGATCGTATGCCGAAGGTGAATTGCTGGAGATCGGCGAATTGATCCTGGCAAAACAAAATCACAAGTTGAGCGCGAGCGGGCGGGAGGCGCTGGGGCGTTACATCGCCGCGCGGAAATTGTTGCCACACTTCTTGAATACTCGCTCGATTCGTAATGCGTTGGACCGCGTGCGATTGCGCCAGGCCAATCGCATCGCGCGGTCCGCGGGCGGCGCGAAAATCACGGCCGATGATTTGATGACCATCGAGGCGCCCGATTTGCTCGCCAGCCGCGAGTTCGGGCAGCAGGCGGCGGCTGGTTCCCCGCTGAGTGATGAGTCCGAGGAATCGTTTGATTGATTCAATCGTCTATGGCACGTGGGCGAACGCGCGACAGTTCGTCGCATCCTGAAACCCTTCCGTTTTTCTTGCTTCAACAGTGACAACACTCGGTTAATCTGTGGTGCTGGCGCGCTCGCCGGATTTCTCTGAGGATCTGATGCCCTTGCAAGGTTTGATATTCGATGTGGACGGCACGCTCGCCGAAACGGAAGAGGTGCATCGGCAGGCATTCAACGAGGCATTCGCTGCGTTCGGATTGCCTTGGAAATGGGAGCGGCCGCTCTACAAGGAACTTTTGCCGGTCTCAGGCGGAAAAGAGCGCATCCTTCATTACCTGACGAAGTGGCACGCGCAGGATCTGGCTGCCGTGCGCGAAAAGATTCCGGCGATCTACGATTTCAAGACACAACAATATACCGGCGCGATTCTGGCCGGAGCCGTGGAACTGAAACCGGGAATCGCGCGGCTAATGGGCGAAGCCAAGGCCAGGGGCGCGCGCTTGGCAATCGCGACGACCACGCACCGCGACAATGTGGAGGCGCTGTTGCAGCACACTTTGCCCGAGCAGGGCGTATCGCTGTTCGATGCCATCGTGGCAGGAGACGAGGTCAGCGCGAAAAAACCCGACCCGCAAGTGTTCGAGGCCGCGCTGCGCAAACTCCGATTGCCTGTTGCAAGTTGCGTTGCGTTTGAGGATTCGGCGAACGGCGTGAACGCGGCACGCGGAGCGGGGCTGCGAGTGGTGGTGACGCCCGGGATTTACACGGCCGACGATGATTTCAGTGCAGCCAGTTCGGTGGTGTCTGATCTCGGCGAGCGGGGGCGGCCGCATCAGCATCTTGCAGGGTGGAAGTGGCCGGACGGTTACGTGAGCTTCGCTGCCTTGCGGACGAAAACCGAAGAAGGTCCCGCATGAATCGCGCGGCGGCGACCGTATGCGAGAAGCTCCGAGCTACCAAGAAACCTCAGATGGTGAGCGGGAAAAAGTGGCTGTACTTTCGGGCAGACGAGGTACAGGTCGGTGCTTACTGGCCGAAATGAGTTGGGGGTGTAGTTTGCTGTGTCGGCTGATCGTCGAGCGTCTAAATCCGCAGCGGCGTCTGCGGCCTGGCCGCCGCAGGCAGGCGAGAACGCGCCACCCGTCAAATCAAAGGCATCGGTTCCAGTGACGCCAAAGGATCGGGCACGCGCCAGTCCCCCATGACAAAAAAGCGGCCCCCGACGGAGCGGGAGCCGCTCATAACGTATTGCAGGGATGGATCGTTTAGTACGGAACCTCCCGAAAACCGATCAGCGTGTAGTAGCCGTTGTTCGCGGGAGCCAGCGCTGAGTTCCTGTCGAAATGGAAAAAGGCGTTTCCGCTGATTGAAATCGAAGCTGCTAGGATCGAGCCATACCAGTTGCCGTTTCCTACTTGTGTGACAGCGGCATTGGGACTATTCAGGACGGCGGTGACGTCACCGTTGCCCGCAATGCTGACAGCCCCTGTACCGCCGTAATTGATTGTAAAATCGTTCGCTACGCTGTCGTCGACGATGCCATTACCCGCGATAGCTATGGGATTCGCGTTGCCCTGACCTGCAACGTTTAACGTCACCGCTCCCGGCGGATTTACAGCGATTTGGCCCTTCCCGGCCATGGACAGGCTGTTGATACTGTAAGTCCCGGGCGCCAACGTGAGCGTAGTGTTACCCGTAATTGATATGTTGCCGTAACTTCCAGGAACAAGACTGTTGCCGCCGCTGTAGGCGGTCGTCGGCGGAAGCGGATTGGGAGGAGGCGGAGCCGGAAACACATAAGGCGTCGGCACGTACGTCGGGTTGTTCGCAAGACAGTTTGGCCCGGTTGGTCCAGGACACGCGCCGCAGCCACCAACTCCCGGTGTAGAACAGTTTGGCCCGAGGGTCGAGCCGTTAGACCCAACCGAGAGTGGTGTTGCGCAAGCCCCGTTTCCCAACGGCGGAGGCTGCAGCACGCCCACAATACCTGCGACGTTTCCGTTGCCGACGCTGACGCCGCCATTCGATCCCACGTCTCCGCCGTAGTTTGATTGTGTGGTTGCGTATGTCCCTCCGCCTGCGCTCGTGTAGCTGTTGGTCGAGGCGTTATTGCCATTGAAAACGATGGCTGGACAGGCGGTTGAAGTAGCGAACAGCCCATACGGAAAGGGCGGCGTAGGATTAAGCGCTACTTCAGCTTGCAGCATTTTTCGCGCGGCGTTTGTGGCATCTGAACTGACCCCGAGCGACGTGAGCGTGTAGACATTGGTCATGTAGGTCGAGTTGACGCTGTTCATTTGCTGGCAATTAGCCGCTGTAAGTATTGTTAGTACCCATTCGTTAACGCCATCCCAACACACCGGCGTGATTCCCGTCCCCACTCCAGAGTTCACGTCATAGATAGTGTTGACGGTTGTTCCCGGTCCCTGCATGGACGCGTTCAGCTTCGGTGCTACGCGGACCCATTTGTATGGCACTGGAGTGGCGGTGGGGTACGCGGTAGCGTTGAACGGAATCTCGCTAGTCAGTGCCGAATACGCGGCGGTTGGCAAGTTCGCCGTGGTGCAACGAACGTCCGGGGCCACGGCAGTCAGGCCCAGTGCGGTGTAACCATCATGGCAAAGCTCGTCGTCCGCCCACTGGTTCGCCGCATTCCAAGGCTGCACAGCGGTTCCCCCCTTCACGGGATTGACGATGTAGATGATCGGGCTCGTGGCGTTATTTGTCGGGGCCACGATGGGAAGCGGCGCGGCTGTAGTGTTAATCGAGTTCGGGTCCGCAGGCATCATCCGTGCTCTGGCTTCCTCGATTCCCGCCTTGGCAGCGAAGAAAGCCGTCTGTTCCTGGCGATAGTTTGAGTTTATTGAGGTTTCCGTGCTCGCCATAAAGATAAGCGCCCCAGCGATCGCCGTCAGCAAAAGCAGCGCGAAGATGGAAAAGAACAGCGCGACGCCGCGTTCACGGTTTCTGGTAACGTTCTTCATGGTGAGATTCTCCTTGAGCTGTGCATCCATTCCTTACGTTACAACAAGCTTTGGATGTTGTTGAGTTTCGCGGTCGAAGCCATCGTGACCGTCGGATATAGCCCCGATTTCGGATCGGCCTGCGACGATTTTACGTAGAGAGTAATTCCGATCGCTGTGATGTTCGTTAGGGTCCCGTTGCCTGCGACGGCCGGAAGCGTGACCGGAGTGCCGGCAGAGTTGTACGCCGTAAATACGGTAGTATTCATCACGCCGCTTACTTCCGTGTAGAAGGCTGGAGTTGTGCCGGCCCCTTTGTTCCACGATGCCTTGGAAACAGTTCCGCGCTGTATCACGCACGGCGGAACGGTGCACGCAGCCGCACCCGCCCCGTTCGTCTGTACCAACTGAATCCACTCTTCGCTCACGCCCGTGCCGTCCACGTCGCCTTCGAACTGAATGGAGTTGCCCGATACACTTACCAAACCGCAAGCGAGATTATTGTCCTGGGTGCAATCCGTTTTCGAAGTAAGTGTCGCCGGATCGAACATTTTCACGCTCGGGAAACCGACCTGGTCAAGGTCGTTGACGATCTGATCCATGAACTCCCGCGACTCCTGCGTGAGATCAAGCTTGTTGGTTTCAACGGAGTTTCTGTCTTGCATCGTCATGATCCCCTCGACTACGACGCCGAACACGATCGAGAGAATCGCCAACGAGGCTAACATCTCCAATAAGGAGAATCCGTGTTGCTTCCTGGTTTTCATTTCTCTGGCCCTCGTTTCCATCTTTTATTGTCCCGCCGCCGGCGCGCCGATCGACCGCAGGTTTACGGGGAGCGCGTAAAACAATCCGCCGAGTTGGCTAACCTTGGACGCCAGCGGCCGCGCAGCCGCAGTGATCAGCCGGCTCGTTGTGTTTGTCGAAACGCTCATTACATTCCAGCGAACCTCGTAGGTTGTCTGCAGGCCCCCCGCGGTCGAGCAGTCGACATATTGCATTGCGTAATTAGCTGGAATGTTGGCGTAGGACTGTGTGAAATCGATGGTCCCACTCGCCGTCAGATTCGCGCCGGTCCCGGTCCCCACGGCGCCGGGGGTGGTTGCGACCGTCCAGCTATTGCCAGCGCAATCCGTTACGGTGACTGTCGCGTCGGAATACACGTGCTGAGCGCTGATTTGCTCGATCACCATCTGCGCAAGCAACGTAGCCGTTGTGTCGCGACCGTTCCGATTGTTGGACGCGATCGCGGTGGTGAGCAAAATCGTAATTCCTGCCAGGCCAATCGCCAGCACTAGCATGGCAATCATAAGTTCGATTAAGCTCATTCCTCGTTCTGCTTTATGTCTCACGTGTCCCTCGCGAATCGCTTGACGCATTCACTTTGAGTAAAACCGTGCTTCAGATCTTTGACCAGACGCTCCCGCTGTATAGCCATTTCTGGACCCGGCCTGCCGGGCTTACAGTTACCGCCTCCCAGTTGGTTGTGCTCGTGTCCTGGAAGAAAATCCAAAAGGCGGTCGCTCCACCGGCGCTATCGCAAACGGTTCCTCCCGTTGCTGCTAGAGTCGTGCATGGAAGACCGCGAGGACTGAAAATGACCGGCGTACCCGTGGTGCTCCCGTCCTTCACCGCAAGCGTAGAACCTGCCGGCAAAAGCTGCCCTTGCAGATTGGCGGTGTTTGGCGCATTGGCCGCAGCGACGGGCGTGATCTCAGAGTTGATCGCGATCAGCGGGTCTCCAGAGACCCACCCGGTCCCTCCGTTACCTGTGACGTCAACGTAAGCTTCCCGCGGAGGCCCTGCAATAATATAGCTTGAGTAATAACGATCATCTTGAACCGAGCGAATCCGAGCCGTTTGCAGCAGGCTAGAAAGGTCGCTTCCTGCGCCGCGCAGTCTAGAGGCGTGGATTAAACTCATCGTGTTGGGAACCGCGATGGCCGCGACGATGAGCACAATGGCTATGACGATCACCAACTCCAGCATCGAAAAACCTTCGGTGAACCGGCCGGTTCGGCTTGGACATTCAGTTGTTTGGCTCATTCGCTTTTTCATCTGAGATGCGATCACCTTTTTTTGAGATAGCGAGCGGTGCGGGTCGTTCCCAGGCGCCTGTGCAACGAACGCTTCCCGGGCACGCAAACGCTACAGCCAAGAGTGCACGTCCTAAGCCAATCGGTTTCAGGACGTATCTCGTTCAAGGGCTATCACTTAAGAGAAGGGGATACAACGCCACTCTGGCTGCTGTTCGTGCGACGGGGTAGAAAGGTTACCGATACTCGCCTGCGGTATCGGATTTTGCGCCGCACTCAAACTCAAAATCAAGAACGACGCTTGGCGCGCTGAAAGTATTGCAGCGAGCACGGCCCTCCTGCGGCGGGCTGGGCCGGGCCACAACGGCCTTAGGTGGTTGGAGTGATTAAGGTGCGGGTGCCGCGGCGAACGCGGGCTTTGGGGGAGGATTGCTTCATAACGTTGCCGAGGCTGACGAGCAGTTTGCGGAGCTTGGAGCGTTCTTCGAGCTCGATGTCCACAACTTCGAAGGCGCGGGCTTGGGTGTTGGCGTCGCGGACGATGGCGAGCACTTTCACCGACTTCGTTGTCGTGGTGAGCTTCAGACTCACGAGGCTACCGGGATGCAGACTTTGCTCGCAGACGGCCACGCCGCCGCCCAAAGTTAGTTCGGGAATATCGAGGCGGCAATTCTCCTTCAGGTTGGTGGTGATGGCTGCGACGGAGCGCTCCAGGCGCAGTCGCGGGTAACGGCGCTGACGGATGGCCGAAGATTCTATATCCGCATCGAGCGGCTCGATGGAGAATTCAGCGATGCTCAAGCCGCTGCGCGGAACGAAGTCGCGTACCCACTCGGGATCGATTTTCTCCATGGCCTGCGAAGCTACCAGACGCAATTCGCTGGGGCTGGCCCAACGGAAGGCGCGGCGCGCTTCGGCGATCTTGCGCAGAATAGATTCGGCGCCGGAGGTGCGCAGACGGCCGAGAGCTTCGATGGCTTTCAGCTGCAAGTAATTGGTAGCGTCCTTCGGCAGGTCGCCTTCGGCGATGCGCACCAAACGCATGTCCGCGGATCGTTCTCCCGCCATGCCGATTTCATCCACGGCGAGCGGGCGGCTCAGGGGATCGATAAAATCAAAAAGGCTGAGTAGCAGGCGGCCGCGCTCGGGAGCGCCGCTGGAGGCTATTTGGCGGACGACGCGGTCATGCGCCGTGCGCTTCCATTCTAAAATACGTTCGGGAAGAACCTGTTCGACCAACTCGGGGTCGAGCCGCGCGAGCAGGCCTAGGGTTTCGATGGCTTCGCTGGGGCCGCCATTGCGAAGTAGCTGGCGCAGATTCTCCAGACCTTCGACATCCAGCACTTGCATCATGGAGACGAGCAGGTCGCAATCTTCGCGGAAGCCGGCGCGGTTGAATCGTCCCGCGAGGTGAAGCGAAGCCGGAACGGGCATGCGGCGCAGAAGATCCTTCAGGCCGGAAGGCGCCTCGCCGGTTTTCAGGGCCTCTTCGATGAATTCAGGAAGGCGATCTTCCACGCCGATTCTGGGGCGAAGATTCTTGCCCAGGCCGGGGCGTTCCGCTTCGACGTATTCCACCAATTCCACGGCGCGCTGGATGGCGGGATAGGAGCGAGACTTGGTGGCCTCTTGCGACAAGCGCACGAACGCCGCGCCCACCAAGCTTTCGAGTTCGGAGTCGCGTTCTTCGGCGAGTTGCACACCGACCAGGCGGATGGTGCCGAGAAGCACGCGCTCGTCTAGTTTCGCATAGGTGCTGGCGAGTTCGGCGAGGCCCAAGGCGGCCTGGCGGCGCGTCTCGGCCGATTTGTGGGTGACGCAATTGGCGTAGTTCGTGAGAACTTTTTCGGCTTCGGCCGTGTCTCCGGCGGTGACCAAACCTTCCACGTACTCACGAATCTGCGCGGGCGGCACGCACCAGGCTTCGCCGGAATCCAGGACGGCTTTCCTTTTCTCGTTCGGCACCTGCGCCCAGAATTGCTGGGCGAGCATGTCTGAGTGCGACTGAACTTCGATTCCGTGGCGCGCCATTTTTTCTTCGTACACGCCCATGATCTTGCGGAGGCTGTCCAGCTCCTGGCTCATTTCGTCCAGAACCTGGCGGACGGCGTTGACTTCGATATCGCCGCGCTCGTAGCTTTCCATGGCGAAGCGAATGGCGATGTGCTCGGCGAGTTTCAGCAGGGTCGGTTTGTCCGAAGAATCGCTGGGTGCCTGCGCGGCAAGGGCCGATAGTGCCTGGCTGACGGTGAAACGAGCGCGGCGCGGCAGCGTGGACAGCCGCGATTGGAAAGGCTGCGAGTCGAGTTTCTGATCGGAACCTTCGCTGGTGCGGGCGATCTGTGCGAGCATCTGCATAATGCCTTTCAGTTCGTCCTCGTGCAGGGTCATCAGGCCGGTTTCGACAGCCATGGAACCGGCGCTTGCGCGCGCGGAACGGCTCGCTCGAATTCCGGCGGTGGCGCTACCCCAGCGGCTGGGCTTGCTGACTTCAGCACTCTCGCTGACGGCGTCCGCCAAATTCCATCCGCGCGGGCCGGAACTGCCGCCGCTTGCGGGACCTGAGACTTTGCCAACTCCTGAGCCCGGGCGGTTGCCACGGCTATTGCCGGGGCCGCGCCCGGAACGGTTGCCCGAACCCCTGCCAGACCTGGTGCCGGGACCACTGCCCGGACCGCTGCCTGAATCAGGCCCTGCGCCGGTGCCGGGGCCTCCTGCTGGGTCTTGTACGGCGGAAATGTCGTTTAGCGCGCTGCCATTGGCTTGACGCGAACCCGGGCCGGAGGCCGCATTGGCCACGGCGTCCCTGTTGAACCAGAATCCCTGCGTATCGGGCGCTAGCGGCGTACCTCCGCCGGTGCCGCCGACGATGTTCCAAGAGTTGGGGCCAGGGCCGACTCCCGCGACGTTGCCGCCTTCTGAGCCATTGCCGGAAGCTTGGTCAGGGTCTGCGGAGCCTGCGATTCCTTTGTTGAGCCAGAAACCTGCAGCATCGGGCGCAAGCGGCGTGCCACCGCCGCTGCCGCCGACGATGTTCCAAGTGCTGGGTATGGAACCGCCACCGGGATTGCCGGATTCAGATGCGCTGCCCGAAGCTGGGCCGGGATCAGTCGAGCCTGCGACGTAGATCGGACTGCCACCAGGTACGCCACCGGGGTAAGGAAGGTCGCGAATTATTTCTGCTGATGTGGGCGCGTAATGGAACCCGCCGCCCGGGCCACTTCCGGATCCGGGACCGTAGCCGCCGGGACCCGGCTCGCCTGAGCCGATTCCGGGGCCGGAGTTGCCGGGACCGTAGCCACCGGGCCCACCGCCGCCTGGACCGTAACCGCCACGACCGGGTTCGCCTGAGCCGATTCCGGGGCCGGAGTTGCCGGGACCGTAGCCACCGGGCCCACCGCCGCCCGGACCGTAACCGCCGCCGGCGCCTGGACCATAACCGGAACTTGAACCGGAACCTGATCCACCGGAGCCGTAGCCAGAACCCACACCAGCGCCGCTGCCACCGCCGCCGTCACCACCGCCGTTGCCATATCCCTCGCCGTTGCCGTCGCCATTCCCATCGCCGGAACCAGCGCTGCCAGAACCGCTGCCGCCACCCGATCCTCTGCCACCTTTGCTGCCTTCCGCGGCCACGATCAATTGCAGCAGGCGCTCGGGGTCTGCGAATAATTCATCGGTGGCTTGCGAATTCAGGCCGAGGGTGTGCGCGGCCAATTGCTGCGCGACAGTGGAACGCGCGACAGCGGAATCGGCCGGAACGAAGCAGACTTCGTTTACGTGAATATGGGGGTCGCCCTGGAGGGCTGTTTTCAGTTGTTCAGCGAGTTGCACGGGCTTGGAGCCAGTGTTGGTGGGAAAACCGCGCACGAAGCGCGCCAGGCTGGCTTGCGTGACCTTCGGCGCAAAGTGAATGCTGGCGATGCCGGCAGCCGAAAGCATGCGCGCGAAACTTTTTTCAGAGGCGGCGGATTCCAGAGGCGTGCCGTCGAGCAGGAGCTGGTCTCCGGAAACCGAGAGGAGCACGCCGGCTTCATTTTCGGTGCCGGTTCCGAGAGCGGTGCGAAGCTCGGACCAGGCTGTTTCATATTGCTTCTTTGTGCGCGGATGGCCGAAGTCATACATTCGCGCGAACTTGAGCAAGATATTGAGGCTGCGAATGAAGGCGCGAGCCGCAGCGGGTCGAATGTTCGGGTTCGTCACGTATATGTGGGGCTAAGCCCCGCCTCTCCATAGAAGTGTGCGGGGAAGAGGCGGTCGGAACAATGGTACGGGTGTCGTGTTTGGTACTAACGAACATCCTACAGAGTTGCTGGGAGACAGGTACTGGAACGAATTCAGATGATCGGGGGCTTCGGCAGCCAAGACTCTAGTTCATTGACATCATTGAGGATAGCGAGTGCGCCGAGTTGGAGAAGCCGGGTACTACGTTGGCGGCGTTCTTCTCCGGTTCTGGGCAGAATCGCGAGAAACCTCACTTGGGCGGATTGCGCGGCGAGCGCGTCGTCCACATTGTCCCCGACGTAGAGCGCGATGCTCGGTGCGCGACCGTTCAGAATTTTTAGCAGGCCGTCGGGCGCGGGTTTGGGCTTTGCGACTTCTTCGACGGTGACGATCGTTTTGAAGATGCGGCGGACGTCGTTGCGATCGAGCGTGTAATTTAATTCCTGCCAAGTGCGTCCGGTGAAAATAGCTAGCTCCGCGTGCTTCGCGAGACGCGCGAGAGTGGATTTGCGCAGGAGCCATTTTTCCTTGGAGACGTTGCCGCGGGAATTCTCGCCCCAATAAATTTCCTGGAACTTCTTTTTTATTTCGTCGTAAGCGACATCGGCGCCGAGATCCTTTACCCAGGCGGTGGAAAGCTTCCAATCATCGTTGAAGCCGGGGCGATTTTTCCAGGCGTGCAGCTCGCGCAGGGTGACGCTTTTTTTGGTGAAAAATTTCACGGTCTGCAGGGTGGTGAGCTGGAATGAGCCGCGCGTGTCGACGAGAACGCCATCCACGTCGAAGACAATGACGGAGGGATAGGGCTTCGTTCGGTGGACGCGCGAGGACGTGCTGGATTTACGCTGACGCCGAGAATCAGGAATGGGAGCCGCTCGATTCTTCAGAAGACTCAGAGGCGTCGGAGGAGGTGCCGGAGGATTCGTCCGAGGAATTCGCCTCGGAATCCAGGTCGAGGGAATCGGAAGACCAAGCCTCGCTGGGAGCGGCGACGGGTGTGGGATCCGGTGCAGCGGAGGATTTCTCTGGAGGCGCGGCTGAGGCTCGTCCAGCCGCACCTGCGGCGGCGACGGGAGGAGGCGCGAGCGCTGCTTCGGCGGCTTGCAGGGTCTTGAGACGCGCCTCGAGGACTTCAGCGAGGAGTTCGATGATTAGTTTTGCGCCGCTGCCGTCGCGGTCCTTCGTCGGGTTGTAAGCGGTGATTTCAAAGGCGGCGAGTTCCCGTTGCTGCGCGAAAACCAGGAGCGCTTCGCGGACTTCGGCGAGCGACAAGCCGCCGGAGCCAGGATAATTCGTGGCGGCGAAATCGGCGATTACATCTACATCAAAGTGCAGGACGAATTGGTAGCCGTTGCCACGGATGCGTTCAATGGCGGCGTGGGCCGCAGCCGCCGCACCGAGGCGTTGCACATCGCTCGCGAGATAACGACGCAGCGGCGACGTCGCCAGAAGCTGTTCTTCGGGCGGATCGAGGCGCGCGACACCGAATAGCGCGAGATCGGGTTCGCGGACGAGCGGCGGCTCGCCCCAGAAGCGCACGAGTTCCGCGGCGCCGCGTCCGGCGAGATGCGAGACGACCATGCCATCCACGCATCCGGTCACAGTGGTTGCGGGAGTGTTGAGATCCGCGTCGCGGTCCATGTAGATCATGCTGACTTTGCGGAAATAGCGGCGCGCGCCGGCGACGGTGGCGAGCGCGACGGAGCAATCGCCTGCGAGAATCAGCGGTAACGCGGCGGATTTCACGGCTTGCTCGACCCGAGGCTTAAGGGATTCGAGCGAGGCGAGCACGCGAGTGAGATTGCGCGCGCGCGGGCTTTCTTCGTCGGGCTTGTAAAGCTGAACGGGATCGTCACCGAGATCGGCGACGGCATAACCGATGGCTTTCAGGCGCTCAACTAGGCCTGCGGCGCGCAGTGCGGTGGGTGCGCCTTCGTGCCCGGCGGACATCGCGGCCGCGCTGCTAGGCGCGCCCAGCAGAGCAATCTTGTTGGTCTGCCGGACAATCTTTACCGCCACGCAAAAGGCTCCTTAGATTGAATTGGCAGGGGCCGAGCCTGCGCAGGCGAACTGCCTAATTCGTCGCGCTGGCCGAAACTCTATAGCTAGTGCGCGGCTTGCCGCGCGGCTAGTTCTGGCGGCAAGGTGAAGCGCACATCTTCGCGAATCAGATCCAGGTCGCGCTGATTGGTGAAGCCGAGGCTGGCGAGGCGCTGGCTGACTTGCTCGACCAAGATTTCTGGCGCCGATGCTCCGGCGGTGAGGCCGAGCGTCTTGACGCCTTCCAGCCAGGAACCATCCACATCGTTTGCGTCTTCGATCAGGCGCGCGGCGACGCCTGCGCGCTTGGCGACTTCGACCAGGCGATTGGAGTTCGAGCTATTGGCTGAGCCCACCACCAGGATCAATTGCACTTCGCGGGTGAGGGCTTCGACGGCTTCCTGGCGATTCTGAGTGGCGTAGCAAATATCATCGGAAGCCGGCCCGACAATCGTGGGGAAACGATGGCGGAGCTGCGCCACGATTTCCTGTGTGTCATAGAGCGAAAGAGTCGTTTGCGTGAGGAAGGCCAGGCGATCCGGATCGGGAACGACGAGTTGGTCCACTTCCTCGACGCTGCCGACTACGATGGTCTGGTCCGGCGCTTCGCCTGAGGTGCCGACGATTTCCTGGTGGTCGCGATGGCCGATGAGCAGCAGAGTGCGGCCTTCGCGCGCAAACTTCAGCGCCTCCAGATGCACTTTCGTTACTAGCGGGCAGGTGGCGTCAATCACGCGCAATTGGCGTTCCTGCGCTTCGGTGCGAACGCGCGGGGGCACGCCATGCGCGCTGAAAACGAGCACCGCGCCGACCGGTACTTCTTCGATGGATTCCACGAAAATGGCGCCGCGGCGGCGCAGCTGGTCCACCACGTAGCGGTTGTGGACAATTTCGTGATGGACGTACACCGGATTTCCGTAGGCTTCCAGCGCAAGTTCGACGATGTCCACCGCGCGGACTACACCCGCGCAAAAGCCTCGGGGGCGCACTCGTACGAGCGTCTTGGCTCCGTGGTTCGTGCCGTTAATTTGGGTCAGAGTCAATTCGTTCTCCGTTAATCCCTTTTATTTTACCTGAACAGGCGCTTGGCGGCTACTTCGTTCGGTTGCAATGTGCTCCGGGGAACCGCGAATTCACGCAGGGCACTTCCCGAGGCTTTGCCGTAGCCGCAAAATCGGTTCTGCGGCGGAACCGTTTGCGGAAAAAGCTGTGAGGTCTTCTTAGCGGCGGTGTCCAGACCGCCATCGGGGATAGCCGCGTTACAGATGGCGCAGGAAAGTGCGTCGCTGCCGTTCGCTCCGGCACGGGCGGATCTGAGGATGAACTGCCCCCACTCTGCGCGGGCGAGTCACAAGCAACAGGTTTGCCAAAGGCACGCGAGGCAAGCCGCAGCACTCCAAAATGGGCTGGGCGCGGATACGATGTGCGAACAACAAGGCCCAAATTGCGGGCCGCGCGAAGTCCAAGGCGCCCATCCCGCAAAGCGCGGGATGGCCGCTCCAAATTCAAAACCATTCTAGGAGGGCGTTCTGTCGCTCGAGGGAGTGAAGCGGAAATTGCACGAAAAGCCGAGCAGCCGCACGCGCACGGTGTAGTCTGCCGCGAGATGCACGGCCGACGATTTCCCTTCCCCGGTATGTTGCACGGTCACCTGACTGGGATCCAGCTCGATGTCCAGACCTTTCGCATCGTGGACGACGGAGTTGCGAAGGTCGTCATCCGTGGCCGGGCCGGTTAAACCGATGTGTTCAGCGTTGAGCGAGGCCAGGTCGCGCAAGTCCTCCTCCAATTGCCGATTGGCCAGCTCGTTCGATGCGATCTGCCAGCCGGCGTTGCCGGCCAAGGCGAGAATAGCGATGCCGACGATGAGTGCAATTTTTTTCATGCGTGTTAATCACGATGACCCGGCGCCAAAATCGGGCTGCTCACTAGATTTTAGCGCAACAGAGGAACGGAGCGAGTGAAGCGTGCCTGTTCCGCTAACTGCCTTCTCGGCACACAACCTCGACTGAGCCTGCGTGGTACTATGCCGATTCACTTGCGGGGATCAGGGGGGCGAAGAATGCTGCTGAAGGGGCAGGTGGCGATTGTGACCGGTGGCGGCCGGGGGATTGGGCGCGCCATCGCGAAGAGGTTTGCTGCGGCGGGCGCTTCGGTGGTGGTGAGCGCGCGAACGGAAAAAGAAATCGAGCAGGTGGCGCTGGAAATACAGGATGCCGGCGGCAAAGCGGCGTGGGTAGCGGGAGACGTATCGCGCGAGCCGGACTGCGAGAAGATTGTGCGCGAGGCGCGCAACGCTTTCGGCGCGATTCATGTGCTGGTGAACAATGCGGGATTGCTGGGACCGGTAGCGCCGCTAGAGCAGGTGAGCGCGCGCTCCTGGGACGAAGTGATCGCGGTGAATTTGCGCGGGCCGTTTTTGCTGTCACGGCTGGTGCTGCCGGAAATGTACGCCCGCGGTTCCGGCTCGGTCTTGAACATTGTGAGCATCGCAGCGAAGGCGGCATTCCAATTGAACGGCGCATATGCCGCATCGAAGGCGGGGCTGATGGGATTGACGCGCACGCTGGCGGCGGAAGGCGCGCGCAAGGGAGTGCGGGTGAACGCGCTGAGTCCCGGGCCGGTGCCTGAGACTTTGATGTCGCAAGAGCTGGGGCGCGGGCTCGCGGAATATTTTCAGGCGGACAGCGAGAAGCTATTCAAGCAGATGTGCCAGGGGATATTACAGGGACGGCCGCAGACGGCCGATCAAATAGCCGCTGCGGCCCTTTTCCTGGTCTCCGATCACGCGAGCGCGATTACTGGGCAGACTCTGAACGTGGATGGCGGAATGGCTTTCTACTGAGTTCTTCCAGGCCCGCGTAGCTGCGACGCGCGATAGCGGCGCTGAACGTAACGCCCGTCGTCATCCAATCAAGCCCGCGTTCACCGATGGCGCCGACGAGATAGATAATCCCGCCCAGAGCCATCAGGACCGCGAAACCCAGCGCAAAGAGCAATTCGGCAGCGACCAATTCCCGTACGAAATAGACCTGGAGAACGAAGAAAAATCCCAAAATGAACAGGAGGCCCTTGCGTACTTTCGCCTTTTCGATAACCCCCGCCAGCATTGTCTGCAACTTAGTGAGATACGTTTTCATGATCCTCCGACCCTCACTGGAATAGATGCACGGAGGTATCCAAACGAAGCGCGTGTAAGTTGTTGAAAAATCGAAGGACAGCAAAGAGGTCGGCACTGTAAATCGACTTAAAGCGGAAAATCGTTTCTTCCGGTCGGAGCGAGGCGGTTCCGAAGCTCGACTAGAGGTTGTAGACTTTTTTTGTCACTTGTATTCGCCTGCTCTCGTGACTACCGCCGTGTCTGCGGGCGAAATAAAACGCAAGCAGCGGACAGGTGTTTTGCAGTTCTGGCGACTAGCGCCCTTCGAATGGATAGCGATCCTGCACGAGCACGGCTTCCGCGACGCGCCTGCGAATCGCAATCGTATCGAGTGGAGCGTGTTTCGAAAAGCGGCGCAGGACCGCGAGCTGCGTGATCAGTGTGTCGCCTTCGGCGATCGCGGTGAGGGCGGTGCGGGCATCTTTTTCGACGCGGTCCATGGCGTCGTAGATGAAGGCGCGGGCTGCATCGCACATCACGCTCGCTGCTTCCCCGCGAGCGGCCGAGGCTTTCTGCGCGCGGCGCAGTGTGGATTCCATGGCGTAAACGTCCATGACGATATTGGCGAGCGAGGCCACGATTTCCTGCTGCTCGGCGAGCTGTTCGCGGAACTTCTGCATGGCGGCGCCGGAAGCCAGCAGGAAAATCTTCTTAGCCTGTTCGAGTGATTTTTCTGCCTCGGCGAAGGGCCCGGTCGGAGCTTCTTCGAAGGAAGGTCCGGCGAGGACTTCTTCGCCGAGCTTGAGGGCGGCGGGAATCAGCGGGAGGACGCCGCCCAGCGCGCGTTTCATGAGCATCTGAATAATGAGCATGCGGTTGATTTCGTTGGTGCCTTCGAAGATGCGATTCACGCGGCTATCGCGATAGGCGCGCGCCACGGGATAGTCTTCGTGGAAACCGTAGCCGCCGAAGATCTGCACGCCTTCGTCCACGACGTAATCCACCATTTCGCTGCCGGCCACTTTGCTGATGGAGCTTTCGATGGCGTATTCCTCGAGGACTTGCATGGCTTGCTTGGTTTTGTCGTTGCTGGCGTCGGGGCTGGAAACGGCGGCTTCGATCATGCCGGCGGAGCGATAGACTTCGGATTCGATCGCGTAAATTTGGATCGCCATTTCGCCGAGCTTGGCCTTAATGAGGCCGAAATCGCACAGGCGTTTCCCGAAGGCGGTGCGCTCTTTGGAATATTTCGAGGAGGCTTCCAGGATCTTTTTGGCGCCGCCGATGCAATAGGCGCCCAGGCTGAAGCGGCCGGCGTTCAGGGTGTTGAAGGCGACGACGTGGCCGCGGCCGGGCTCGTGCAGGAGATTTTCCTTGGGGACCGGAGAGTTTTCGAAAAAGATGGCCGTGGTGGAGCTGCCCTTGATGCCCATCTTTTTTTCTTCGGCGCCGGCGCTGAAACCGGGCGTGCCGCGTTCGACGATGAAGCAGGAAAATTTCTCGCCGTCAATTTTGGCGAAGACGACGTAGACATCGGCGAATCCGCCGTTGGTGATCCACATTTTCTGGCCGTTAAGGATGTAATTCTTGCCGTCGGGCGACAGAACCGCGCGGGTGCGCGAGGCCATCGAATCGGAACCGGCCTGCGGCTCGGAGAGGCAGTAGCAGGAGAGCAATTCGCCACTGGCGATTTTCGGAAGATATTTCTTTTTTTGTTCTTCGCTGCCGAAATAGACGATGGGTACGGTGCCGATACCGGAATGTCCGCCGTGGGAGACGGCAAAGGAGCCATACCCGGCGAGTTTTTCGGCGAGGATCGCGGCGGAAATTTTGTCGAGGCCGGAGCCGCCGTAGGCTTCGGGAATGCCGCCGCCGAGCAGGCCGATTTCGCCGGCCTTCTTGAGCATCTGGGCCATCAGCTGCTCGTCTTTGTGCGCTTCCAGCTCGGGGACCGCCGGCATCACTTCTTTCTGCACGAATTCTTCGGCGGTTTGGCCGATCAACCGCTGGTCATCGGAAAAATCTGCCGGAGTGAAGACGTCTTCGGGGCGGCAGGGTGTGATGAGGAATGCGCCGCCGCGATTGAGGACCTGCGAAACGGGTGCCGTGGCCATGCTGTGCCTCCGAATGATGGAATGCGATGCCTTGATTCTCTCGCGCATTTACGCGCAACACAATAGGCCAACGGCGATCGCAATTTCATTGTGCCGAACCGGTAGTGAGTTGCAACTGCACAGATACCAGGCGTTCTTCGCTGGAGAACGCTCCGGTGGCGTGCGTGTAGGTCACGAACATGAATTGGCCACCGTTGACGTTGTACTCGGGATGCGCCTGCGCATCGTCCACGGAATTTCCGCCTGCGGCGGGCTGCAAAGCCTCAAAAGCCATCACTTCCGCGGACCACGGCCCTGCGGGTGCTGGCGCCGTGCGGATCACGACGTTTCCAGAGAGCGGCTGGTTGTAGACGGCGACGTAGCGCTGCAGGTAGTCGTTCCAAGAAACATTCAGGATATGGTTCCCGGTGAAAACCCACATCGCAGTGCTGATCTGACTGGACCAATTGCCATTGCCGGCGTAGAAGGTCCATGAACTTAGATTGGTGACGTCGGCAAGATCCACGCGGCCCAAGACGCAGGGAACGCTGAATTCCGAATTGTAACAACCATAGGCGTAGAACGTGTCTCCATCCACTAGAGCCGCGGAACCGAAACTTGGTTGATTCTGGCTGAAAAGCAAATCGGGATGTTCGGCTGCGGGATTAATTGCGGGACGCTGCGGCAGGTCGGCGAAGTTTTGCCAGCTGGCCACCGAGTAGCCGACTGCCTGGAAATTGAAGTTGCCGGGTTGCGCGGAAACGAGTTGATAGAAAACCAGTGCGCGATTGCGGGTTGGATCTGCAACCATCGCTCCGGGCCAGAGCGCCCAGCGCGCACCGCAGGGCTGTTGCTGGCAGGGATTCCCTGCGTGGGCGGCGTTGAAAGCTTGCTCCGTTGCGGTTAGTTGCAGAAGCATGAGGGGGGCGCCGACGGCGTCCTCGCGTTCTTGAAAGCCGCTGATGCCGTCCTGCGCGTTGAAATCGCTGGTGAACGCCCAGGAATCGCTGATGAGGGCTTGGCGTTGGGTATTCGGATTCGTCAGAAATGTGTCGCCGTAGAGCCAGACCGCGTAGCCGCCGAAGACTCCGCTGTATCCGCCGTCTCTTCCGACAATTTTAGGATTTGATCCGATTGCGCCCAGATCATTGGATTGCACCACGGTGACGTCTGCTGCTGGGCCGGAGTTTCCCGACGGATATAAGCTGCAGCCGGAAATTGTGAGAGCGGAGCAGCAAGCAATGCACAGGGCCCAGAGGAAATTTGGTTTGCGCATGACCACACTCCTCACCTGGAAGCGGGTGCCGGCAGTTGTTGATTCATGATGCGTGAATTGGCAATGGGGTGGCCTGGCGCAGTTCGTCAGCTGCGGCTTCCCTTGCTGACCTCCGAGGCGGTGCTGACTGAATTATTTCACCTGGTGGGCCTTGCGCGCGCGGAGATGGAGGCGGCCTGGAAATTTGTGCGTTCCGGAGCGCCGGTGCTCGGCGCGATCGAGGACCGCGAGCTTGGAAATGCGCGCGCTTGTGTCACGCTACTGGGACCGTTCAATGGATTTCGCGGATGCGACGCTAGTCTATCTGGCGAAGCGCGAATCGCTTTCGGTGATTCTTACCGGGGATCATGCGGACTTCGCGACGTACCGGATTGAAGGGAAACCTCAGTTCCGCGTCCTGCCGCTCGAGAAGCCCTAGCAAGAACAGGCCAGGATTGCTTGGGCTGGTTACGGCGTCGCTTGATTGAAACTATAATTTTCCTTGACATATGGAATATTTGGCGGCGGAATGCGCGCATGAATGCTCCGGCCAACGCCGCGCCTGCTGCTTGGGACCTGGTTGCGGATATGAATCGCGCGAGCGCGCTGCGCGAACCGGCGCGGGCGGAACGTACGAAGCGCAGCTGTGGTTTTCCACCTACGGGCTGCCGCAGGAGCGCGTGACGCAGCTGGAAACGCAGTGGAACGCGCAATTTCAGAAAATTCTTGCGCGATAGGAGAGACGGCATGGCGAATTCGGTGGTGCATTTCGAAATTGGATGCAAAGACAGCAAGGCAACGCAGAGTTTTTACGCGAAATTATTTGAGTGGAAGATCGCCCAGGCCGGGCCGGCCGCAATGATTGACGCCGGCAAGGGGCCGACCGGGCATATCACGGAACTGGGGCACGAGCCGCACCACTACACAATTTTTTACGTGGAGGTGGACGACGTGCAGGCATTTATCGACAAGGCGACGAAGCTGGGCGGAAAGATGCTGGTGCCGCCGGTGCCGATTCCTAGCGGGACGTTTGCGTGGATTCAGGATCCGGCGGGAAACACCGTTGGACTGTGGAAACCTGCTGCGAAGTAAATTCACCAGGAGGAATTTGCTCATGCGCAAAGCTGGAATGATGCTGGGGTTCGTGATGCTGGCAGCGATGGTGGAAATCAGTTTGCGAGCGCAGCAGTCTTCGAGCGATAAGCCTGCTAGCCCGCCGGCGATGCAAGCGCCGCAGCCGGGGCCGGAAATGCAGCGGCTGAATTTTTTGGTTGGCGATTGGACGATGGACGGTGAGTACTTGAAATCGCCGATGACTGGGAATGGCGCGAAGCAAACGGGGTGGTACAAGGCGCATTTGGGGCCCGGCGGGTTTTCGGTCATCGCGGATTTCGAAGCAGACAGCACACTGGATAATGAGATCGGGCACGAACTGCTGACGTGGGATCCGAAGACAGGCGCGTACACCACGGTGACGGTGGGGAATGGTTTTCCGGGAGCGATTATCGGAAGTGCGAAATGGGAAGGCGACAATCTGGTGATACAGACTGAATTTGGCACGATGCACATGCGGGCCGTGTATTCGCATGTTGGGGATAAGACCATCCAGATTGAGGAGTCGTATCAGACTGGGGATGCGCCTTATCAGTTGATCTGGAAAGCCAGCGCGACTAAGAAATAGAGGCGACCGCGGCGCACCAGAGTCCGCCGCTATAACCGCAAGAGCAACGGCGAACCAACCTCAACCGCTGCCCGGTCCCGCAAAGCGGGACCCGCCGCTACAGAGTCAAAGGCAAATTCAAACGCACAATCGACTGCTTGGGCTAGGCGACGCGTTCGAAGATGCCTGCTGCGCCCATGCCGCCGCCTACGCACATGGTGACCATGCCGTAGCGGGCGTTGCGGCGTTCTAGTTCGCGCAGAATTGTGGCGGTGAGTTTGGCACCGGTGCAACCTAGCGGATGCCCGAGCGCTATCGCGCCACCATTAACGTTGACGCGCGTGGGATCAATTCCCAAAAGTTTGATTACGCTGAGAGCTTGTGCGGCAAAAGCTTCGTTGAGTTCGATGACATCAATCTGATCCAGCGTCAATCCTGCCAGTTTCAATGCCTTGGGAATTGCGAACACCGGGCCGATGCCCATTTCTTCCGGCGGGCATCCGGCCGTCGCAAACGCGACGAAGCGCGCTAGCGGTTTCAAACCCAGGGCGCGCGCGCGCTCGGCGCTCATTACTACAGAGGCGGCCGCGCCGTCGCTGGTCTGCGAGCTGTTCCCTGCCGTCACTACGCCGTGCGTGTGAAATGCCGGCTTCAACTTCGCAAGAGCTTCCATGGACGTATCGGCGCGCGGGCCTTCGTCCGTGTCGAAAGCAACTTTCACGGTTTTGGGTTTCGAGGCAGTGGTTTCGCCGGCTGCGGCGGCTTCCAGGACGGTGTAGGTGACATCCACGGGAACGATTTCATCCTTGAATTTTCCCGCGGCGATGGCGGCGAGCGCTTTTTGATGGCTGGCGAGGGAAAACTCGTCCGACTGCTGGCGCGTGATGCCGTATTTCTTCGCGAGATTTTCAGCGGTGAGGCCCATATTCAGATAGGTGTCTGGATGATTATCTGTGAGCCAAGGATTCGGTGAGATTTTGTTGCCGCCCATGGGGATCATGGACATGGATTCGGCGCCACCCGCTACCGCGACTTCGGCGCCGCCGGCGATGATGCGTTCGGCGGCGAGGGCGATGGCCTGAAGCCCCGAGGAACAGAACCGGTTGATGGTCATCGCGGAGACGGTGACCGGCAAGCCGGCCCGCAGTGACGCGATGCGGGCGACGTTCATGCCCTGTTCGGCTTCGGGAGTGGCGCAGCCGACGATGACGTCTTCGATTTCGGCGGGATTGAGGCCCTTCGCGCGGGTGATCGCTTCCTTGATTGCTGTGGCGGCGAGATCGTCGGGGCGAGTCGCGCGCAGCGTGCCTTTGGCGGCTTTGCCTACGGCGGTGCGCACGGAACTGACGATGACGGCTTCACGCATGGTTCACCTCGAGCGACATGGGTTAATTATTGATGAGCTCTATATTGGATGCAGCAGCGGCGAAAAAGCAACAGGTGTGAGGGGAATGGTATCGGCACCATACCAAAGTCAAAGGCACCACAGATGAACGCAGATGAACGCAGATAAACTCAGATAACCGCAATTCGATTGCAACCCCGGCGGCGAGAGCCCGTGGCACAAGCCTCGCGAAATGGAAAGCGGCGGCTAGCGGTTGGAGCTGAATTTTATGGTGACCAGCATTTGCACGGAGATTGGCTGGCCGTTTAGGGTGGAGGGCTCGTATCTCCAGCGGCGCAGTGCTGAGAGTGCCGGGCCGCGGAGCATGGCGGGACCGGAGACGACTTGCATGTTCACTACGTTGCCCTTCTGATCGATCGTGGTTTTCACGACTACGTCGCCTTGAATTCCGGCTTGTTTCGCGACGAGCGGGTATTCCGGCATCACGCGGGAGACGAGCCGGGGTTCTTTCACGTTGCCGCCGACCTTGACGGGACCTTCCGTCGGAATTTCGGGCGCCGCTGGGGCCGCGACGTTTGAGGAAACGATCCCGGACAGCGCTCCGGCGTTGGAAGAGTCCGCGGCGGGCGCGGCATCCACGGATGGCGCTTGAACCGACTGGTCCGCATCACTTCTTTGCGTCGAGACCGGATGATTCTGCAGAGCGCCCTTTATCGTGCCGGGCGCCAAATTGGAAGCCGGCTTCGGAACAATTCTGGGCCCTTCGTCGCTTGAGTCGCTGCCGTTCACGACCAAGGATGGCGCGGGCGCCTGCGCAACAACCGCTACCGGATGCGCCGCGGAATTATGCAGGGGCGCTACTTCCGGTGTACCGGCATCAGGAACTGTAACGGGAGTTTGAAATGCGAGCGGCTGCGGAACCGCGGGTGAATTCGAATTAGCTGCCTCATTGCGCGCGGATGCGGCCGGGTGCGGGCGGAAGTACAGCACGCCGCCAACGACAGTGGCGAACAATACGGTGACGCAGGCCGCGATCATCAGCCAACCATTGTTGCGCGATGCGCCGGGTTGGTCCGTGGCCGCTTCGTCGCTGGAATCAAGGCGCGCGTCGAAGGAGTCAACCGGGAATGCGTGACTGCCGCTCAAAGCCGTGCCGCCGCTAAAGCTTCCGAAAACAGCGCGCGAACTATTTGCTGGAGCATCGGCGACGTCCGCGTTCGTCTGCTCTGTTCCGGCGATCGTTTGTGACGCGTCGTCCGGCGGGGCCACGGCGATTCCGCGCTGGTCCCCACGCAGTTCGCTCATGGTCAGCGAGGGCGGCGCTGCCGGCGACTCGATCGGCGCGACGGGAAGCGTATCGTTCTCCGCGCCGCTATCCGGAATTTCTGAAATAAATTTTGGCGGCACGGGTTCCGGTCGAGTGCGCGCGGGAGTTGCGGGAGAGGACTGGGCAATGCGCTCGGCCGCCGTGACCGTGGTGGTCGAAGCGAAAGGCTGAACTTTTTCCTGCGTGCCAAACGAAATGAATGTTGGCTCGCGTTTGCTGGGCGGAGCCGGGATCATGGGCGCGGGCGGATTCAATGCCGCGGGAGCGCTTGGCGCAGCGGGCGGCGGCACCACCGGCGGAGGCACAGGCGTCATCACGGTCGGGGGAGGCGGCGGTGCTACGAAAGGCGCGGGCGTCGGCACCCCCTGAACGGGCGCTGACTTCGCAGGTGTTTCGGGAATCGCAACCGGAGCCGCAGCTGGCGAGATTGCCGGCGCAGGCTCACTGGCTTTAGCGGGGCTCTCTGACGGAAAATGAACGCCCCAGTATCCGGGCTGCTGATGCGTGAATTCCACTTCCACGTAGGCCTGCATGTTCGAAAACGTGCGAACCTTGACGACGCGGCAGATGGCATCCTGGCGCGTTTTCAAATTCGTGACGACCAACATCTGGCTGGCTGTGACCGTGGTGGACATTCTGATCACGCCGCCGTGCGGAAACACGATCATCGTGCCGGTTTCCTCTTCGAAGGGTTCGGTTTGCGGAGCGGCGCCGCGAGCCACTCCGGTGACGCGCGAGCCATGGACTTTTACGGGGACTTCGAGCGAGAGAGCGTCGGCGCGCAAAGTGGCGCCAGAGGCTGCTGTCTGTTTCGGCGGAGCGCTGGTTTGCGAAGCCGGCGCGGCCGTGGTGGAATTTGCGACGTCGAGTGGATCTTTGATGAGTGGAGCCATAGTCCTCAGCGGCAGTAGTACGCCGTCCCCCGGGGAAAAAGCGGAAATCCCCGTAATAAGTAAATTTTCGCGAGCTGTGCCATTACGCGCCATAGTACTTTGGTACTTGGGGGAGAGCGTTTTAGGCACCAACGCGCGCGGAGAAGAATAAGCGAATGTGCGGAGCGCCGGCGGGGCGCATTTCGGATGACGCGCGTGACTGAAAACGCGCGGCGAGCGCGGAGTTTGCGACGATGCGAATGGATCTGCGGAAATTCCTTGCGCGCGCCGAGGCGGGACGACAGCGCAGGCTCAGCAAATTATTTCGGCTTGGCTGGAACGAAGACCGCAACTGGCGGCGTGATTTTGTAAACTTTCGAGAAATCGCGCTGGTTTACGGCGAAGCCCACCCGGTCGCGCGAATCGATATACAGCAGCGGCTGTCCTACCGGCACGCCCATGAACGTTTTCACGTAGGGCATCGTGTAGGGCTTGTTGTCAATCTTCACGGTGACTTTTTCGTTCAGCGCGTAGCCCAGTTTTTTGAAATCATCGCCGGAAATATTGCTAATCAGGCTGCCGAAGGGATCGTCGAGGCCGATCACCGCGCCGCTGATGCCCTTCGCGTCCAAAGTTGCGGTCGGCGGATTTAAGCGAACCAGCTCATCCACGGCGGGGCCGGCCTGGGTCCAATCTTCGCCCATTGCCAGATGCGCGGCAGCGGGCGAAAAAATATCGCGCCCGTGAAATGTGGAGGAGATTTTGTCGCCGATCATCCAGGCGGGATTGCTGATTTCGTGCGCGCCTGCGAAGCCGTCTGCGTCCACGATGGGAGTCATCAGGCCGTTATCGGGGACTACAAAGTATTGGCCCTTTTTCGTTTTCACGATTACCGCTTTGCGCGAGGTGCCTACGCCGGGATCAACGACGATCACGAACACGGTGCCGGCGGGATAGTACGGGGTGACACCTTGCAGCAAACGCGAGGCTTCGCCGATCTGATAGGGCGTTACCTGGTGCGTGATGTCCATGATGCGGGCGTCTGGGGCGATGCCGATCATTACCGCTTTGCAGATGGCTACGGCGTCGTTGGCCGTGCCGAAGTCGGTCATGAAAACGATGGTGGGGCGGGTGGCGGGTTTTTGCGCGGGTTCGTCTGGGTGGGTTGATTGAGCGGCGAAGCCGGCGACGGACAGCGCGATTGCCAACAGAAATACTACGACGCAAGAGCGGGCGCGAAAGAATTGCATGGCGTCTCCTTGGGCTGAGTGCGGCGACGGTATTTTTGTTTTTGGCATTCGATGGGCAGGGATTATAACGCACGCAGGCAGATTGCCAAGCGCGGCGGCGGAGATTCTTGAGGCGAGGCAACAGCTCTGCCGCAGCTTTCGCAGAGGCGAGTGCGCAGAGTGCGCAGAGATAACCAAAGGAAAAGATGCCGGTTCGCGCAAAGCGGGACCGCCGCTACAAGTGGCGTTTTTTGGGCCTTGCTTGGATGGAGATGGCCGGCCTGTCAGTGGGCTGGTTGCGGCCTCTTGCGATATTGTTCGTACAGGTCGCGATGTTTGTTGTCGGTGCTGGTGAGCTGGCCCTTGATGAAGAGGTAGCGCACCTGCGTTTGGAGCTCGAGTGGATCGCCGTTGGTTACGATGATGTTGGCGAGTTTTCCCGGCTCGAGCGAGCCGAGTTGATCGGCCAGGCCGAAAATTTGCGCGGCGTTCAGCATCACTGCTTTCAGCGCCTCGTCGTGCGGCAGACCGTAGGCCACCGCGGTGCCGGCGTATTGCGGCAGGCGGCGCGAGAAGGCTGTGCCGAAACTGGAAAACGCGAAGGGAATTCCGGCGGCGAATAGTTCGGACGGCTCAGTGTAAGGTTTGTCGTACGGCGTGTCTTCCTGTTCGGGAAGGCGATTGGTGGGAGCGAGCACGAGTGGGATTTTTTTATCCTTGAGCAGGTCTTTCACTTTCCAGGCTTCGGCGCCGCTGCCGAGAATCATTTTTAGATTTTGCTTGGTGCAGAATTCCACGGCGTTGCGAATGTCGCGCTCCTGGTCGGCGATCACCAGCACGGGCAACTTCCTTTCCACGACGGGCACGAGCGCTTCCAGTTTCAGGTCGCGTTCGTAGAGCGTGGGCGAGCCTTTTTCTTTAGCTTGGGCGTAGTGGCGCGCGCGATCGAGCCAGTCGCTGAGCGTGTTGACCGATTTGTCGTATTCTTTTTTGACGTCGGCGTAGGGTTTTTCTTTCACGCTGAAGCTCGCGAAATCAAACGTCGCGGTCTGAATGCTGGGCCAATTGATGACCATGGCGACGGAGCGATTGATCTGCATTTCGTCCATGGTCCAGCCCGCCAAGTTGAACGCGGAGGCTTGCCCAGCGATCAGTCCGCCGCTTTGCAAATCGAGGCTGGTGCTGCCCGGCACGGCGATTACGGAGGTGATGCCGTTCGCGCGAGTGACGGGAATATGCGCGCTGGCGGGGTTCACGGCGGTGGCGGCGACGAGTTCGGGGTTGTAATCACCGAGTTCGCTGACGTCCACCGTGGCGTTCACGGCGCTGACTTCGTTCAGGCCGATCTGCGTGATCGGATCGAACATGCCAGGATAAACTTCCAGGCCGGTGGCGTCGATGACCTGCGCGTCCGACGGAATCGCGATATTGGCGCCCACTGCGGCGATTTTTCCGTCACGGATGATCACTGTGCCGTTCTCGATGGCGGGTCCGGCGAGCGTGAAAACTTTGCCGCCTTTAATTGCGTAGGCGCTGGAGGTGGTTTGCGACCACGCTGGAATTGTGAGGGACGCCGCAAGAACCAGGGCCATTGCGCCGCGCGAGCTGAGCTTTAATATTTTCATCGCGCGCCTCCGGCCGCACCGTTTGCGATGTTGACGTTGCCGCTGCCGTTGTTACTGCCATCCTGCGGCGGTTTCTTTTTCTGGCCGGGCTTTTTGTCCGGCTTCTTCTCCGAATTTTCTTCGGTCTTCTTTTGCTCGGCCTTCTTTTCTTCCGCGGCTTTCTTTTCCTTATCCAGCAGAGACTGCTTTTCTGTGGCGAGCGTCGAGCGTTGGGCGATGTCGCGCTGGCGATCGAAATAAACCTGGCCGTCAATCAGAGTTTTCTCGACCACGGCGTAAACGCTGAGCGGGTCGTGATTGTAAATCGCCAGGTCGGCGTCCTTGCCCACATCAATGGAACCGGCGCGCGCCTCTATCCCCAGCTGAATGGCGGGATTCAGAGTGATGAGCTTGAGCGCGTCGTTCGCCGAGAGGCCGCCGAACTTCATGCTCTTGGCGGCTTCCTGATTCAGCTGGCGCGCTTCCTGCGCGTCGTCGGAGTTAACAGAAGTGATTACACCGCGTTCGGTCATCAGAGCGGCATTGTAGGGTATTGCGTCGAACGCTTCCATTTTGTAGGCCCACCAATCGGAAAACGTGGAACCGCCTGCGCCGGACGCGGCAATTTCGTCGGCAATTTTGTAGCCTTCCAGTACGTGCTGGAAGGTCCGCACCTTGAAACCGAATTCATTGGCGACGCGAATCAGCATCAGGATTTCATCGGCGCGATAACAGTGGGCATGCACGTAGCGTTTGCCTTCGAGTACTTCGACCAGTGGATCGAGCCGCACATCGCGTCGCGGCGGGATTAGATTTTGTGCGCCGGCGGATTTGCGCTGGTTGTAATCGTCCCATTGCTTTTTGTATTCACGGGCTTCGATGAAGGCCTGGCGGATTACTTCTTCGACGCCGAGCCTGGTTGCCGGATAGCGCGGCGTGACGCCCGGAGGCGTTGGGAAATTTGAGTGCTTGGGATTTTCGCCGAGGGCGAACTTGATGCCGGGAAGCGCGCCTTGAAACGGCAGCTCGCTGGCGGGCTTGCCCCAGCGCAGCTTGATGACGACGGTCTGGCCGCCGATCGGATTCGCGCTGCCGTGCAGAATGTTTGCGGCGGTGACGCCGCCGGCGAGGTCGCGATAAATATCAATGTCATCGGGATTGAGCACGTCCGCAATATTGGCCATGGAAGAAACCGCCGGGCCGGCTTCGTTCACGCTGCCATCCACAGCGATGTGCGAGTGGCAGTCAATGATGCCGGGCATCACGAATTGGCCGGTGGCATCGATCACGGTGGCGCCTTCGGGGGCTTTCAGGTCGGCGCCCACCGCGGCTATTTTACCGTCGCGAATGAGAATCGAGCCGTGTTCGATATTTCCGTGGGTGACGGTGAGGACCGTGGCGTTTTGAATCAAGATTGTACCGGGATTTTGCGCGCGGGTGGCGATTGGCGCGAGCGCCACCAGCATGGCAGCGGTGCAGAGAATTTTTCGCTTCATCGGCCCACCCCTGCGACATGATTCGATCGCGCGGCGGCTGCGCCATCGTCATCGGCCGGCTTTTTCTCGCCCGGTTTTTCCGGCGGCGTTTCTTCGTGGACTACAAACCAGCGGCCGTCCACGAACACGTGTTTCACTTTCGTCTTTTCGTTGAAGATGTCGCCATCGGTGACCACCAGATTTGCGATTTTCCCTGGCGCGATGCTGCCCAGGCGATCGCCCAGGCCCAAAATATCGGCGGCGTCCAGAGTCATGGCGCGCAGGGCGGCGTCCTGCGTGAGGCCTGCGTCGGTGGCTCGCTTCACGCTCTTGAAAATGTCCTTCGGCTCGGCAATTCCGCCAGAGGAGAGCGCAAATTTCACGCCGGCTTTGGCGAGTGCCGCCGGCGTTCCGGGGGCGCGATCGCGAAAGCGAAGTTCGCGCAGAGTTTGCTCGGCTTCGGGGTCGCTGTCTTTGGCGCGTTCGGGCCATTTGAGATTGACGAGCACGGGGATTTTGCTCGCGGCGAGCGCGGCGGCGACTTCGTAGCCTTGCTGGCCGCCATACAGGACCGCGCGGATTTTCCATTCGCTCGCCAGACGCAGACCGCGCACAATCTGGATCGAATTGTTCGCGGGCAGCAGGACGAGCTCGTTGTTTTGCAGCGCGCGGCTGAGTATGAATTCAGTACGGTCGTAGGGCAGGCGCTCCGTCTTCGTCGGATTCGCCTGGTAGATTGGCTCGGCTTGCGCGTACCATACCGTGTCGTCCAACACTTGGCGGACGTAGGCGATCGTACCCATGAGCGAATCGGGAAAACCGAAAAATCCGCCGACGGGTTTGAAGGAAAGCGGCACGCTGGCGCGCGGACGCACCACGTAATCTCCCGGGCGTTCGCCGGCGAGATCAATCACCGCGGCCTGGCCGGGAAAAATTCCGCCGTCCGGGACGGTGAGCGCCGTGGTGAATCCGGCGTTGCGCCAGGATTCGATGCGCTTGTCGTCGGTCTTGAGTTCGTCGGCTGCGACGCGCCACGGCGTGGTGGCTGGGCGATCTTCCGGCCCGGAGGCGGCTGGGCCCGCGCCACGTTTCTTCGAAGCGTCGTCATCCTGCGCGAGGCCGAGATTTGTTCCGGCGTCAATCAGGCCGGGATACACGGTGAGGCCTTTGCCATCAATCACCCAGGCTTCGGGGGGAATCGCGACGTCCGTGCCGACGACTTGGATCAGACCCTTGGCGATGACGACCGTGCCGTTCTCGATCACCGGCCCCGAAACCGGAACGATGCGCGCGTTCTTCACCGCGAAGTAGCGTGGCTCGCCGCCTTCGCCGCGCGCCGTGCACACCAAGCCAATCAAGGTGACGGCGCAGACGGCCAACAGAACCGGAGGAACCAGACGGCGACGCTCGCGAAGCTTCATTTCACACCCCTCAGATCTTTTTGAATCTCGATGAACCCGCACGCCGGCAATCGCGGCGCGCAGCTGAATTAAAAGCGACTGATGCTAGCGGCAGTCTCGGGCGAACGCAAGACGTTTGCTGCATAACCGGACGCGCACAGAGCCGCAGCAATTCATCACGACCATCGCACAGCCTTTGGAATCACAATTCACACACACCCGCTAGGCGTTCAGACGCACAGAGGCGCGATGGGTTACCAGAGAATTCGCAGATTAGGGAGGAGGCTCCCCGGCGAGACCGCCGCGCGGCTACTGCGGCGATCTCCCGGAGTGAAACGGACGGAATGCAGCGCGCGCGCCGCCGGCTAAAACTGGCGGATGAGTATGCCGTTGGCCACGCGATTGGTATCAGCATCGAGCAGCAATTCGGTATTGCTATCAACCTGGTAGTAAACCAGATTGAATTTCGCAGAGATGCCACTGCCGGAAACGTTTACCTGCGCTGTGCCCCGACCGTTGGCCGCGACAGGATTCAAGATGCTGGTGGAATTCACAGCCACACCCGGGATAGGTCCGCCGTTGTTGATATCGAGCGTGCCCGTGAGGGTTGTGCTGTTGTTGACCAAGCCAAGCTGGCCGGCGATATCCTGCTCGAACGAGCCCTGAGATCTCGAGGAGCCCACGCCCGAAAGATTCAAGGCGAAGCTTCCCTGCACGGTGCTGACGCCTCCGCGCTGGAAAGCGGTGCCGCTGGCGCCTTCCACACCGTTGTTGGTATCTATCTCGACCAATTCGGCACCCGGGCCCGAAGCCGTGACGAAAGTGTATGCGGCGAATAACGCCGTGCCCTTGCTCGTGGTAAGGGAAAGCGTGAAGCGGGCCGGAACGTTACCTTCGGTCAACACGTTCGCATAGCTACCGCTGGTGATCGTGCTGTTGATCTGCGTGCCGTCACCGCCACTGTTATTGATGTCGAGCGCGCCGCCGCTGCTGATCGTGGCGCCATTGATGGCAAAGACAGCGCCGCCGGCGTAGGGCGCATTGTTGGCGGCTCCTCCGAAGGTAGCTACGACCCCGCCGTTCAGTGCAGTGGTATTGAGGGGCGAGCTAAAGGCTTCACCACTTAGAACGAAAAGCTGCGTCGGATCGATCTCGACGAGTTTCAGGTGCGTTTGGTCAATCATGTAGTACGCAAAATCCACGGTGCCCAAAGAGGTGGAGGTTAAGGTAAGGGTGCCGCGCCCCGAAGAGTCTGCGTTGGTGTACAAGCCGTTCAGGGATATGTCGTTGGTCACCGTGGTGAGGGTTTGATTGTTGTTCGTGGTTGCAACGAACTCCAGATCCTGCGCGTTCACCGGCGAGTTAGGGTTATTGACGGGAATGGAATTGTTGCTGGCGAGGACAGTCCCGGCTGCCGTCACCGGATTGAGATTTGTATCTACGCCAAAGTATTGAAATGCAAACCGGCCATTGAGCGGAGTCGCGAAAGATGTCGGATTTTGTGCGTCCAGAGTGCCGCTGGCAGTGAAAGTGTTATCAAAATTGATCAGCAGTGCGTGCTGATTGGTGGCCAGCGTAGCTTGCAAGGTAAGCGACGTCGCGACCGAATTGTTCGTCGATGACAGCGTCACGGTAATGGAGGTGCGGCCATCGAGAGCGCCCACCTGAAACGAACCTCCCGTCACCGGAATAGCGAGGGCCGTTGCTCCCTGGTCGGCGCTGTTGAGATCCATCTCGCCGCCGGCGGTAATTGTGCCGGATGTAGAGGTGGGCGAGCCCATCGTATTGATGCTGCCGGCAACATCCACGGGGAAACCCTGTAGGAAACCCACTCCGGTAAATGCTACGGCGTACTGGCCGGTTCCCGTGGTGTTCGTGGTAAGAGACGCGGAAGAATACAGAATGGTGGCCGCGGCGGTGCCGGAATTGGCACCCGAGGAGGCGCCGATCGTCACTGTGCCGCCCGTGGGCGGCGAAAGAGGCGCGGTGTAGTTGCCGTTGCCATCAATGACGCCATGGCATTGAGTGACGGAGCCAATCGGCGGCGCGATGCAGTCGCCAAACGCCACTCCGTTGACTGTCCAAGTTACATTCGCGCTGGGCGTGGCAGTGAAAGTCTGCAGGCCGCCGGCTGGAATTGTGAGCGCCGCGGGATTTACAACCAAGGTTTGCGCGGCGACGACATTCACGGTGGTGGTGCCGGTATTTGTGCCGGATGTGGCCGTGATCGTCACGCTCGCTGCAGCGGCGGGCGCAGTAAACAGCCCCGTGCCGCTGATGGTGCCGCCGCTCGCGGTCCAAGTTACGGAAGTGCTCACGCCACCCAGAAACGCGGTAAATTGAGCCGTCTGGCCAACCCCCACGCTGGAGGCGCCGGGAACCACCATCAGATTATTTACCGTAGAGTGACTACCGCCGCCGCTGCTGCAAGCGGTCAGGGTCATCATTCCCAGAAACGCAATTCCGAGTAGCACAAAAAAATGAATCCGCTTTCGCATCAGAAGTCTCCCCTTGGCTTCATCCTGTAATGACCAGCAAGGCTCCGGATTCGGAGCCGATCTATAATCGCGAACAAGTCCATTTGCGGAGAGCGCGGCAAGATTGCCCGCCGCGACAGCGCGCCGCTCAAAAGAATTTAACGCTGCTCATTCCTGGTTTTCTCCGCTGCCACGATCATTCCGAGCCCTCGGCCAGCAGCACGCGGAGTTCGCACATTCACCTTCACGAAAACTATGGAAAAAGTTCCATTCGTCGAAGCACCACCCCGGCTCACCAAATTACGTAGAATTCAGAAGCTTAGATACAGTTCGCTGCAAATAGGTTTCACCGCTGATTACCAACACGGCGACGGCGTGAAAGTTGCGCGGCGGGCGCGATGCAGTCGTAATTGCGCGAAAAATTAATTCCGCAGTGGTTTTCCGGTCTTTAGGGTATGCGCGATGCGCTCCTGCGTCTTGCGCTGGCCGCAGAGGCTGACGAAAGCTTCGCGCTCGAGGTCCAGCACATACTGCTCCGGAACGAGCTGCGGCGCGGTGATCGCACCGCCCGCCAGAATGTTCGCGACCTTGCGTCCGACGACGCCGTCATACTCGGTGGCATAGCCCCCGCGGATCATCATGTGAATGGCCAGCTTCGCGCCGGTTAAGAATTCTTCGCCGAGCACGCGGATTTGCGCCGGCGCGGGCGGATGGTATCCGGCGCGAAGCAACGCGAGTGCGGTTTGCTTGGCAGCGGCAATCTGGCGGTCGCGATTCATGGCGATCAGATCGGATGGGCGCAGATAGCCCATTGCACGCGCCTCTTCGCCGCTGCTGGAAACCTTGGCCATCGCTATGTTTTCGAAGACCGGCTTGAGCGCATGGAAGAGGTCGAGATCCTCGCCCCCCGCGGAGTGTTCGTTCGCGCGGATCAGCATTTCCTTCGTGCCACCGCCGCCGGGGATCAGGCCGACGCCTGTTTCCACCAGTCCCATGTAAGCTTCCGCGGCCGCGTGAATGCGCGCGGCGTGCAAGGGGACTTCGCAACCGCCGCCGAGAGCCATGCCCTGCGGCGCGGCGACGATGGGCCGCGGCGCATATTTGATGGCCATGTTCACGCGCTGGAATTGGCGCACGGCCATGTGGATGTCATCCCACTCGCCTTCTTGCGCGCTGATCAGCACCAGCATCAGGTTCGCGCCTACGGAAAAGTTCGTGGCTTGATTGCCGATGACCATCGCGTCGAAGTCTGAGCTTAGGCGGGCGATTCCGGCATGGATCATCGCGACCAGATCGCCGCCGATGGAATTCATCTTCGAGTGAAATTCGCAGCAGAGCACGCCATCGCCGAGGTCAACCAGGCTTGCGCCGGCATTTTTCTGCACCACGCCGCTGCGATCTTTCAGCGATTTCAGGATGATAATTCCGGACGGCTCGGGGGCGGGCTGCAAGGACTGCGAAGCGAGATCGAAATAATGCGTGGTTCCCTTTTCGGATTGGTAGAAAGATTTTGCGGGCGAGTCCAGGACCTTGCGCACGAGCGCGGGCAATTCCTGGCCATCGCGTTCCAGAGCCTTGGCCATGCGTTCGACGCCAACCGCATCCCAAACTTCGAAGGGGCCAAGCTCCCAGGCAAAGCCCCAGCGGGCGGCGCGATCCAGGTCCACAATGCGATCTCCAATTTCCGGAACGCGGCGCGCGGCGTACAGGCACGTCTGGCTGAGGCTGGGCCACAACAGGCGATTCGCTTTGTCGCCGCCCTCGCCGTCCAGCGCCGGGGCGAGCAGAGCGCGCAGGCGTTCACGCGTGTCTTCGATCGCTTTGCCGGCTTCGATCGAGGCGAATTTCGCTTTCTGGCGCGGGCGATATTCCATTTTCTGCCAGTCGAGCGTGAGAATTTCCGACTCGCCATCTTTTTTTACTTTTTTGTAAAAACCGCCGCCGGTTTTGTCGCCCAGCCAGCCGCGCTTGAGCATTTCCTCCATGAACGGCGGGACTTTGTAGATGTCGCGCGATTCGTCGGAGGTCGCGTTGTCGTAAATATTGCGCACGACGTGCACCAGGATATCGAGCCCCACCAGATCCGCGGTGCGAAACGTCGCGGATTTGGGCTGCCCGATGGCGGGGCCGGTGCAGGCGTCCACTTCTTCGATGGTCATTTCCAGCGCCAGCATCTGGCGGACCGCGTTGAGCATGGAAAATGTGCCGAGGCGATTGGCGATGAAGTTGGGCGTGTCTTTGGCGGCGACCACACCTTTGCCGAGACGCAGGTCGCAGATTTCGTCGAGCCACTGCAGCACTTCGGGCAGAGTTTTCGGCCCGGCGACGAGCTCGACCAATTTCATGTAGCGCGGCGGATTAAAGAAATGCGTTCCGGCCCAGTGCTGCTGGAAATCTTCGGAGCGGCCTTCGGCGATCAGGTGAATCGGCAGGCCGGAAGTGTTGGAGGTGACGATGGTGCCGGGCTTGCGGACCGCTTCGACGCGGGTGAAAAGGCTGCGCTTGATTTCCAGGTTTTCGGCGACAGCTTCGATGATCCAATCCACCTGGCCGCACCAGGCGATGTTGTCTTCGAGGTTTCCGGGCGTGATGAGGCGTGCGGCATCCGGCGTGAAAAAGGTGGCAGGGCGGGATTTTTTTGCCGCGTCGAGACCAGCCAAAACGATGCGATTGCGCGCGGCAGGGCTTTCGCGCGTTAACCCTTTACTTTGTTCCGCGGGAGTGAGGCTGGGTGGAACGATGTCCAGCAGGTAACAGGGGATGCCGGCGTTGGCCAGATGCGCGGCAATCCGCGCGCCCATGGTGCCTGCACCTAACACCGCTGCGCGTTCGATCGGTCGTCTCACTCGTGTCCCTCGAGGCGTTTGCCCAGTCAGTGAGGTTACAAAAGCAGTACGGAGCGGTCAACCGGAAAGACCCCGAAGCGGGAAATGAGTTAAAGTGGTGTGAAGGGACGAGCATGTCAGAATTTGGAAACACCACAAAATGGCTGGGGAAAGCCATTCGCGGTTTGCGCAGCTTTGCTTATGGCACAACGGGCGAACGCCCCAAGGTTGGGCTGGCGCTGGGCGGCGGTTTCGCGCGCGGCGTGGCGCACGTGGGAGTGTTGCGCGCGCTGGAAGAACACGAAATCCCGATTGATTTCATCGCGGGCACTTCCGTGGGCGCGCTGATCGCCGCGGCTTATGCCAGCGGCGCGACGCTCGAGCACATGGAGCAACAATCTGCCATCACACGCTTTCGCGATTTCGGCCGCTGGACGCTTTCGCGTATGGGCATGGCTTCCAACGAACCGCTGCAGGATTTTCTGCATCGCCTGACGCCGGCGAAATATTTTCACGAGATGCGCATTCCGCTCGCGATCGTCGCGACGGACCTGCTGAAGGGCACTTCGATTCATTTCACCGAGGGCGAGATTGGGCCGGCGCTGCGCGCATCATGCGCGTATCCCGGGCTGTTTCTGCCGGTGGAACATCAAGGTCACTATCTAGTGGATGGATTTCTCACCGAGCAGGTGCCCTCGCCGGCCTTGCGCGAGATGGGCGCGGAGATGGTGATCGGAATCCATCTGGAACCGGGGTTACTGGATTCCAAGCCGCGCAACACGATTGAAGTAATCAGCCGCTCGTTCTCGATTATTCAGTCCGTAGCCAAACAGCCTTGGCGCGGAATGACGGATGTGCTGATCGAGCCGAACGTTCATCACATCTTGTGGGATGAATTTGTGAAGTCGCCGCAACTGATCGCCGCTGGAGAAGACGCCACGCGCGCGGCCATGCCGCAGATCAAGGCTTTGCTGAACCGTGGCTCGGGCGGCCCTGAGGAAAAGGACGGGATTTTCGAGGCAGCCGAATAAAGCGGCTGCTAACCAACTTTCGCGGCGCGCGTCGAACTCAGTGTGAGGAGCCGAACTCCTCCTGCGATGACCGCTGCAACGCCCCAATCATACGCAGGGAGTGTTCGGCTCTTCTTTTTTTGTAGTCTTTCATTCCGCGTAGGTGATATCCGAAATTCCGTAAGCTTCCCACTTCGTATGACATGCGACGTGGATTAGGTCGGGTTTGGCTGGTGGCGCTTGCGGCGCGAAAACTGCTGCGCACAAATGGTTCGTTGGGAATTACTTCGCTGGACTGGCCACGCGAAGCTTACTTAGCCGCGTCTAGTTCCCGCAGTTCAATTGTTACCGGTTGGCCGTTGCCTTTCCCGCGTTTTGTGAACCACTCGCTCATGGCCTGCGCTAACCGCGCGGGATCCACTGCCAGGCCTGCCTCCAGGCGGCCTTCCGCCGTGGGCAGTGTGTCGTCGAATTCCGCGGAGCCGGTGAAATTGCGCATGCAAAAACTGTCGAGCCAATCCAGCGGCGCGGGACGCCTCTCGTTGCCGATCACCAGTTCTGCCTGCAGCTTGCGCGCGTACATGGTTCGCAAATTATAGCATTCGGGCGAATCTGTGTTCGATGCAGCAGCGAAAAGGGAACACAGCTTTCCGGATATCGCGAGTCCGCCGCTGAACGGAACGCGGCTCTTGCCCGCACCCGCTTGCGCCGTGATACTTGCAATTCCTCGAATCGTGGCCTAGACTTTTCTGGTATATAAGCTTTCATAAACACGGTCGCGAACAGCCCGGCCCGCTAGCCGGGCGGCACCCCGGCGGCCGCTTTCCGGAGACCAGATGTCCACACCACTGGAAAAATGGGTTGAGGAATCCGCGCGCATTACGCAGCCGGACAAGATTGTCTGGTGCGATGGCTCGGAAGAGGAAAACAACCGGTTCCTCGCCGGGCTCATGCACGACGGCATTATCACCGAACTGAACGAGACGACCTACCCGCGCTGTTATCTGAACCGCCGCAATCCCAACGACGTCGCCCGCACCGAAAGCGTCACCTTTATCTGCACCAGCAAGAAGGACGACGCCGGCCCCACGAATAATTGGATGTCTCCCGAAGACGGCAAAGCTCGGGTGCGGCCGATCCTCGAAGGTTCGATGAAAGGCCGGACCATGTTCGTCGCGCCCTACATTTTGGGCCCGCAAAATTCTCCGTATAGCCGCGTCGGTGTGGAAATTACGGACAGCCGCTACGTGGTGGCAAGCATGCGCATCATGTCGCGCATGGGCAAAGCCGCCCAGGATCGAATCGGCAATACCGATAATTTTGTGCCCGGCCTGCACGCTTTGGCGGGCGTGGACCCCGAACGCCGCTACGTGATGCATTTCCCCGAGGAAAAATTAATTTGGAGTGTCGGGTCCGGCTACGGCGGTAATGCGTTGCTGGGAAAAAAATGTTTTGCGCTGCGCATTGCCAGCTGGATGGCGCGCACGGAAGGCTGGATGGCTGAGCACATGCTCATCCTGGGCCTGGAAGATCCGTCGGGCAAAGTGACGTACATGGCCGCGGCATTTCCCAGCGCTTGCGGAAAAACGAACCTCGCGATGATGGTTTCCGCGCTGGAATCGCAGGGCTATCGCGTGTGGACCGTGGGCGACGATATCGCCTGGATGCATATCGGCGCGGACGGCACGCTGCGCGCGATCAATCCCGAGAACGGATTTTTTGGCGTGGCGCCGGGCACGAATGCGCAGACCAATCCGAACGTGATGGCGGCTTTGCGTCACGACACAATTTTCACGAACGTGGCGATCAGCGGCGCGCGCGAACCGTGGTGGGAAGGAATCGGCACTCCGCCGCCTCCGGGCCTGATTGATTGGAAGGGCGAGCCGTGGTCGAGGGAAAAAGGTCCGGCGGCGCATCCCAATTCGCGCTACACGGTTCCGGCGAAGCAGTCGCCTTCGATTTCTGCGCACTGGGAAGATCCAGAGGGAGTGCCCATCTCCGCGATTATTTTTGGCGGCCGCCGCGAACGGTTGGCTCCGCTGGTGTATGAATCGCGCAGCTGGCAGCACGGAGTTTTCGTCGGCGCAACCATGGCTTCGGAAACCACCGCCGCCACCACTGGCGCTGTGGGCGTGCCGCGACGCGATCCCATGGCTATGATTCCCTTCTGCGGATACAACATGGCGGATTATTTCGGGCACTGGCTGGAAATGGGCCCGAAAATAAAACGCCCGCCGAAGATTTTTCATGTGAACTGGTTCCGCAAAGATGCCAGCGGAAAATTCCTGTGGCCCGGCTACGGAGAGAACGTACGCGTGCTGAAGTGGATGCTGGACCGCATCGAGGGCCGGGCGGCCGCGACGGAGACACCGATCGGTTTTGTGCCCGCTCCGGGCTCGCTAACGCTGGATGGTCTGGCGATTTCGCGCCCGGTGGTGGATGAGTTGCTGCGCGTGGACGCGCATGATTGGTCTGCAGAAGCGGACGCGACCGCAAAATTCTTCGAAATATTCGGCAGCCGGCTGCCTGGGGAGATTCGCAGCGAGAACAAGGCGCTGCAGGATCGTCTGCACCGCACGACGGTCGCCGCGCAGTAGCACTGCGCCACATAGACCGTCAACGTCCCAGCACGCGGCCGTCATCCTGCCTGCCCTGAGTGATTTTGCGAAGGGAGCGAAGCGCAGGATCTCTCTTCGACCGTGTGCTTGGCTCGGTCAACCGGCTAAAGCACCGCGCTTGTGGCGTATGGGCCGCTGGCTCGATATCGTTTCTCGAACTCTTCGCGTGTGCATAGCGTGCGTATGTCTGTGATGCGATCCACGGCGAGGATTCCATCGAGGTGGTCAATCTCGTGTTGCAGCAGCTCCGCTAGGTCACGTTCCGCGCCAGCTTGAATTTCCTGCGATTGCCCTTGCAGATCCTGGAAGCGCAGCTTCACTTCACGGTGACGCTCCACCTGCATGAAAATTGAAAGAAAGCTCAGGCACGCGTCCCACACCACGATCTTTTCCGCGCTTCGTTCGATGATTTCGGGATTGATGAGCGGCCACGGCCGCGCCCCTGGCAATTGCAGGAATATCACGCGCTGGGCAATGCCGATTTGCGGCGCGGCGATGCCTCGGCCGTACCCGGTGGTGGCGCGCCAGTGCGCGAGCGTGTCGGCGAGGTCTTTGACGAGAGCTGCTACTTCGGGTGATCGAGGATTCGCGACGGGCGCGGCGATTTCGCGCAATTTAGGGTCGCCCAATTGCAGCACGGTTTGAATAGCCATGAGTTCCCCTCCCATTGCGCCCGCTTCGCGTGCGCTAGCTTTTTGCCTGGTAACCCGCGCAGCGGATCACAGGCAGCGCAGGATATTTTCGATACGCCGGATCCATCGCTGAGAGCTCGCACAAATAGAATACTGCGCCACGATCGGATTCGATTCGCCGGGCGTGCACACAATCGGCGCACAGACCTGCGCGCGCCCGTTCCTGCTGTGCCGCATCCTGCATTGCCACGCGTTGAGCATAGCACCGCAGGCCGCTTGGTAGCGCCATCGAAGCAAAAGAACGCCACAGCCACATTTTTGCTGTGGACATCGGCGCGGATGAGAAATATCCTCGCGTGCAGAATCCGCCCGCAAGGAGATTTCATGAAGCCACTCGCCGGAAAGCTCGCGCTCTTCATGGTGCTAGCGCTGATCATCGGCGTATTCGCCGCCAGCGCTCAAATCACTACGCAAATCGTTTTCAGGATGTCCCATCCGTTCGTGGTGGGGAACACCACTTTTCCAGAGGGCAATTTCGTCATTCGCGAAGTTCCCGGGTCCGCCAAACTGACGCTGGAATTCACCGACCCTCGCGGCGGTGCGTCCGTCAAGGTGGAAGCGCAGTCCATCCCGCCCGAGCCGACCATTCACGCCGCGGAAATCGCTTTCAATAAGTACACAAATCTGATGGCGCTCTCGCAGGTATTTCCCGGGCCGGGGAAGCGCGGATACCAGCTCGTTCCCGGACAAGCCGAAAGAGACGCGGCCAAGACTGAAAAGCCGCTGCGCCAGACCATCCCTGCTCACGGGAACTGAACGGGCGCGACCGGCGATTTGCCGGAGCTTTGGCAACGCTTTCGCGGAGCTGTGCATCTTCGCTTGTAATTCCATCCCAGCGGGTGTCTAAAATACGGGATTCTGGGGAGGTAGACATGATCGACCGCCACGCCGAGTTCCGGATTCTTTTTTTCTTATTGATTGTTGCGCTGGCGCTGCCCGTGGCGTGCGGGGCACAACAAACGCCGCCGCCGCGCGTGGTGGATTTGACCGCGCCCGACGGCGTGATTCTGAAGGCCAGTTTTTTCGCCGCTGCCCAGCCCGGACCGGGGATCCTGTTACTGCATCAATGCAACCGCCAGCGCAAAGTTTGGGACGGCCTTGCCGCACAACTTGCTGCTGCGGGGCTTAACGTCTTGACTGTGGATTTTCGCGGCTACGGCGAGAGCGGCGGCAAAGGTCCGGACAAAGTTTCGTCGGTGCAGGAAGCCGATCAAATCGTGAAGGAGCAGTGGCCCGCGGACGTTGACGTTGCGTTTCGCTATTTGCAGACGCAACCGAGCGTGAATCGCGGCGTGATCGGAGCTGGCGGAGCGAGTTGCGGTGTGAATCAAGCGGTGCAGCTGGCGCGGCGGCATCCGGAGGTGAAGTCGCTGGTGCTGCTGTCGGAAACCACCGATCGTTCGGGGCGCCAATTTCTGCACAACTCGCCGAATTTGCCGCTGTTTCTCGCGGTGGCCGATGACGATCCGGATGATCCCGGCGTGGCGGAAATTATGCAGTGGCTCTACGATGTCTCGCCGGATCCTGCCAACAAGTTCGTGCATTATTCGGTCGGTGGGCACGGCGTCGTCATGTTTGCGGCGCATCCTGAATTGCCGGGGATGATTGTGGATTGGTTTAATTCGACGCTGCGCAATTCGCCCGCGGCGCCGACTCATGCGCTTGCTCCGTGGTCCGCGGAATCGCGTTTCCTGGCGCTGGCGGATGAGCCGGATGGAATGCGCAAGGCCGAGCAGATGTTTGCGAACCAGCGGCGCGCTGATCCGTCGGTCGTCTTGTTTTCAGAGGCGTTGATTAACCGTTTTGGATATGAACACCTGGCGATCGGCGATACGAAAGTGGCGATCGAGCTTTTTCAGATGAATGTGACGGCTTATCCGAATTCGCCGAATGTCTATGACAGCTTGGGCGACGCTTACCTGGCGGCTGGCCAAAAAGATCTGGCGCGGCAGAATGCGCAGAAGGCGCTGGAGCTTTTGGCGTCGGACACAACTGATCCCGCGCGACTCCGCGATGGGATTAGACAGAGCGCGGAGCAGAAGCTGAAACAACTGGGCAGCCCCGCGCAGTAACGCCTGTGAATCGCCCTACTGGGCGATTCATCGTGAGGTCCCGCTGCGCGGGATCGAAGGGTTGGCCCTGCAGCTCGATTCATCCTGGGATCCCGCTGTGCCGGATCGAAGCGCTCGCCCCAGCTTGCCAGGACTTTAACATTCCGCCGGCGCCGCAAGGTCACGGCGCCCGCTGTAGCAGGGCCTTTCCTGGGAACGCCAATCTCCCGATTGGCGGTTTCCCGTTCCTTTTCAACAACGCTTCCCCAACTCGTTTGCCTTCGCCGTTGCCTCTGCATCCGTAGGGGCGGGTCCCGCGCCTGCGGGACCCGCCCGCCATTGCGCCACGCCTGCTTTTATCTTTGTAAATTATGGCGTACGCAAGACATAGAAACGATCGCGCGGCGCCGTACCTCTCCGGCGAGCTTTTGCGCCGCTGCTCCGGCTTCAGCCATTCTCGCGGCTGGTCCTGCCAGACTGCCCGCAGCGGGTCTGCAGAGTGCCCCACCATTTCGTCGCTCGGCGCTGCCAGTTTCTAATCGCGAATTCGCGCGATTAAAGCCCAATGTAACTCCCAGAAAACAAACGACGGCCCACCGTGCTAATCGACAAAAAACACATGTTGCGCATTCCGCGATGTATCCCTTCCTCCTGTTCGCTCGCCACGGTAGAATTGCCGCCCTATGACCCCGATGAAAAAGAAGCTTGCTCTCGCGTTGCGATCCTTCCTGCCGCTGGCGGCGGGCGTGACAATCGGCGTGGCAACACTCTACCCACTGGCGGCAAACCAGCGTTCGGCTGCCGACGCCCAGTCTGACGCTTCGAAGACGGCGAACTCCGCTTCGTCCTCGAAACCTTATGTGGTGCCGGACCTTGCCGAGCGCGTCGCGAAATTCAAACTGGTGCACATGCCGTTCAATTCCGCGGGGCTTAGCGCGCGCGAGAAGGAAATGGTCGCGAAGCTGGTGGACGCTTCTGGATTGCTGGATTGCATTTACTGGCGGCAGAGCGATCCGCAAGGATTGAAATTGTATTTGTCGCTCGCGAGCAGCAAAGATCCGCAGGACGAATTGCTGCGCCGATATTTGAAAATTAACGGCAGCCGGTTCGACCTGATTGATCATGACCAGCCCTTTGTTGGCACTCAACCCATGCCGCCCGGGCGGGGCTTCTATTTCTTCAGCACAGATGAGGCCTTGACGCGACCCGCCATCGAACAAATCATTGAAAAGAGCCCGGAACAAAAAGCGGGAATTTACGACCCTCACACGATAGTTCAATACGACATCACTGCGCAGGACTGGACCAATCACTTCTATCGGACGAAAATCACGCCATATCACTCCGCATTCAAGGAATTTCTGGAGCCGATGGCGAAGGATCTGCGCGAGGCTGCGGCGCTGAGCGACGATCCGGCGTTTGCAAAATTTTTGCGACTGCGGGCTGACGCGCTGCTGACGGATGACTACTACGCGAGCGACATTGCGTGGCTTGATCTGGAAAATCCCAAATTCGATGTGGTGTTCGCGCCTTATGAGGTTTATGACGACTCGCTGCTTGGCGTGAAAACCACCTACGGCGCCTCGGTGATGATCCGCAACGACGCGGAAAGCCAGAAGCTGGCGCTGTATCAGAAATACGTTCCGGATTTGCAGGAAGCGCTGCCCTTGCCTGCCGCCGATTTGCCTTCGAAGCGCGGCAAGCAGTCGCCGATGGAAGTAGTGGATTCGCCTTACCGCGCGGGGGATTTGCTGCACGGATACCAAGCCGTGGCGGACAATCTGCCGAACGATCCGCGCATCCACGAAGAAAAAGGCTCGAAGAAAATGTTCTGGAAGAATTTCATGGACGCGCGCGTGAACTACATTATTTTGCCGCTGGCGCAGCGCACCATGCGCCCGGACCAGGCGGCCATGGCGAGCGGCGAGGGATATCTGGCAGACACGATCATGCACGAAATTTCGCACGGGCTGGGCCCGGCATTTGCGCACACCGCGCAAGGCAAAGTGCAAATTAACGAAGCGATCGGGTCGTCCTATTCCGCGCTGGAAGAATCGAAGGCCGACGTGGTGGGCGAATTTTGCTACGGCTGGTTGATTGACCACGGCGTGCTGGCGAAGGAACGGCGCAACATCACCTACGCTTCCTATGTCGCGGGAATTTTTCGCACGGTGCGGTTCGGCGTCGCGGAGGCCCATGGCGCGGGTGAAATCATGCAGTTAAACTATTACACGGAGCAGGGAGCGATTAGCCGCGACTCGGCGACGGGATTGTATGTGATTGATTTCGACAAGATGCCCGCGGCGATCGCGTCACTTGCGAAAGAATTGCTCGAGCAAGAAGCGACTGGCGATCGGGCGCGCACGGATGCCTGGTTCAAGAAATATGGCACGATGCCGCCGGAATTGAGCGCGCTGCTGGCCAAGACCAGCGAGATTCCCGTGGACATTGATCCGGAATTCGATTTCCATCCGCCGCTGCGATGAGCGGCCGCCGCCAGCGCCAAACTGCCCCCGACGCGGTAGAATGTCCAACGCATTCACAAAGGGAGCGTAATGATCCGCATCACCCGCGCCGCGATTTTCCTGACGATTTTCGCCTGCACGCTCATCGCAGCCAGCCAAGAGCAACAACCGCAAGAACCCACGCAGCCGCAGCAACCAGCTCAGCCACAAAAACGCGCCCATGCCCGACCCGCAAACCCGAAAACCGGTGACGATTCCACAGCCCAAGAACCTCCCGCAAATCCCCGCGCTGAGGTAATCAGAGAGAACAATTTCGGCGTCTCCCTAATGAATCGCCAGCAATTCGAAAAAGCGCTCGGCAAATTCCAACGCGCCTGCATCCTAGACCCCCAGACCGACATCGGCTGCCTCAACGCAGGCGTCGCCTTCCTCAACATGCAGCGCTTCGACGAAGCCCGCGCGATCCTGCAAAAGTCCGTACAGCGCGACCCGCGCAATCCCTGGGCGTGGTTCAACCTCGGCCTGATGGAAAAAGCCGGGGGCGATGCCGACGCTGCCATCGCCGACTTCCAGAAAGTCGCCGCGCTCGATCCCTACGACGCCGACACGCGATATTTTCTCGGCCTGATTTATTCGCAGCAGCAGCAGTACGACGAAGCCATCGCCGCCTTCGAGCGCGCGCTCACCCTGAACCCCTTCCAGGTTTCCGCAGAATTTGGCATGGCCCAAGCCCTGCAACGCAGCGGCAAAACCGCCGAAGCCAAAGTACACTTCGACCGTTTCCAGCACATGACGTCGCAAAAGCTGGGCAAGCCGGTAAGCTTCATCTACGGCGAACAAGGAAAATATTCCCTCGCCGAAATCATGCAACCCGCGCCCGAGCCAGTGCCGCAAGCGATGCCGGTCCATTTCGTGAACGTCACACAAGCCGCGAACTTGCCCACCTCCGCCGGAGCGCGTATCGCAACCACGCAGGCGCATGCCAGCGCGGACACCACGCCATCAGTAGCCGCCAACGCGACGCTCTCCGTGCGAAAAGCCCGCGCTCCAAGACCCGCGGCGCAAATTCCTGCCAGTTCCCTGGCGCAATTCCTAGGCAGCGGCGCCTGCATCATTGATTACAACGGCGACGGCAAGCCCGACATCTTCCTGGTGGACGCAGACGGCCGCGGCAATTCCGCGCTCTACAAGAATATCGGCGCGGGAAGATTCCTAAACGTCACGCGCGAAGCTCACCTCGATAGCCACGGCCAAGGCATGGCCTGTGCGGTCGGTGATTACGATAACGACGGCAAGCCCGACCTAGCCGTCACCATGAACGGTAGAGTCATGCTCTTCCACAACGAAGGCAACGGCACATTCAAAGATGTAACCAAAGAAGCCGGAATAGACACCGAAGCCACAGCCGGCGCACTAGAGCTAGGCCTAACCTTCATTGATTTCGATCACGACGGCGATCTCGATCTCTACGTCACGCGCTTCAACGATTTCCCGCTAGCCAATCCCGCTAGCCCGTTTGAATTCCCGACAGACTCCCCAGCCCCCGGCAACGTCCTGTGGCGCAACAACGGTAACGGCACGTTCACGAATTGGACAACAGAAACCGCCCTGGCAGCCACCGCGCCATCCGTAGGGGCGATCGCCAGCGACATCAACAACGACCGCGCCATAGATTTCATAGTGACCGGCTGGCAAAAATCTCCCGTCGCGTATCTGAATCCGCGCGAAGGCGCCTTCCAAGCCATCACTCCGTGGAGCAGTGACATGCCCGCTCCTACCGCCGGTGTCGTCGCGCTCGATTTCAATAAGGATGGCTGGATGGACCTCGCCTTCACGCACTGGGGCGCGCCCGGCCTAAGCCTCTGGCGCAACAACGCCGGAAAATCCTTCGAACGAGTGAATCTTCCGGATCTCGACTGGATGCGCGGCTGGGGCCTGGCCCCAATTGATTACGATGACGACGGTTGGATGGACCTGGTAGCGGTAGGCGAAGATTTCTCCGGCGCAGGACACATCGTCCTGCTGCGCAATGAAGGCGTCGCCGGTTTCCGCGACGTCACCGCTTCCACAGGCCTCGACAAAATCGCGCTGAAAAATCCCCGCGGCATCATCGCCTTCGATTTCGACGGCGACGGCGCGACCGACCTATTAATCACTCAAAATAATCTCCCGCCAGTGCTCCTGAAAAACGAAGGCGGCAATCGTTACAACTGGCTGCGCATCGCGCTGAAAGGCGAGAACGACAATAAATCCGCCATCGGCACAAAAGTAGAAATGTACGCCGGCGCTCTGCAACAAAAATGGGAAATCCCAGGCGCCTCAGGCTACTTGGGACAAGGCCCAGCCCCAATCGTCGCCGGCCTTGGTGCCGAACGCCAAGCCGACGTCATCCGTCTCCTCTGGCCTACCGGCGTCCTGCAGGACGAACTCGAGATTCCCGCGCACAAAGCAGAACTCATAACCGAAATTGATCGCCGCGGCAGCTCCTGCCCGATCGTCTTCGTCTGGAACGGCGAAAAATTCGAATTTCTCGCCGACCTGATCGGCCCCGGCATCGTCGGCCACTGGACCGGCCCCAACCAGCGCAACATTCCCAACCCCGCCGAATATTTCAAAGTCACGGGCTCGCTCGCGCAACCGCAAGAAGGCCGCCTGCGTTTCCGCATGCTCGAACCGATGGAAGAGCTGGACTATCTCGACCAAGCCCGCCTGCTAGCCGTGGATCACCCGATAGACGTCGAAGTCTATCCCAACGAACATTTCGCCAGCGAGCTCCCTTTCCCGCAATTTAAAGTAATCGCTAGCCAGAACGCGCATCTGCCCGCCGGCGCCTGGGACGATCACAGCCGCGATCTCCTCCCGCTCCTCCGCGAGCAAGATCACAAATACGTCACCAATTTCCCGCTCGCGCCCTACGCCGGTTTCGCCGAAATGCACTGGATCGAACTCGACCTCGGCGATTGGGATTCCTCGCGCCCCCTCCGTCTGCTCATGGACGGCTTCACGGATTATTTCAGCGCCAGCTCCATGTACGCCGCCTGGCAAGCTGGAATCACTCCCGTCCCGCCGTACGTCGAAGTGCAAGACGGTTCCGGCCAATGGGTCCGCGTGATTGACGATATGGGTTTCCCCGCAGGCCTCGCGCGCACCATGGTCGCCGACCTCACCGGAAAAATTCCGCCCGGCGCGCGCTTCATCCGCATCTCCACCAATCTGCGCGTCTATTGGGACCGCATCCGCGTGGACAATTCTCCGGAAGGCACGGAATTCGAACTCACCGAAGTTCCCCTTGCCGAAGCCAAGCTGCAATTCCGCGGCTACCCGCGCGTGGTCGAAGGCAATCCCAAGAACGATCTCTCCTACGTCTACGAAGACGTAAGCGCCACAGGCCCCTACGCCCGCCAAATCGGAAATTACACGCGCTATGGCGACGTCACCGCCCTGGTGCAGAAAACCGACGACGAGTACGTGATTTTCGGCTCCGGCGACGAAGTCGCGGTAGATTTCGACTCGACGCACTTGCCAGATCTTCCCGCCGGCTGGACCCGCGACTATTTCCTCTACGCCAACGGCTTCGCCAAAGACATGGACTTCTACGCCGCGCACGGCGACACCGTAACTCCACTGCCCTTCCACACCAATGTGCCCTACCCCTATCCTGATGGCGTAGCGTATCCTGAAGACGAGCAACACTTGGACTACATGCTGAAGTACAACACTCGAGGCGTAGCAGGCCCAGCCGGCGAATCCTTCCGCTTCGACTACCCGAAACCCGAAAAATAATCGCCGCACCACCACAATCGCACGATCCAAGTTTTTTATGTAGAGGCCGCCTCGTGCCACGCCTCTCGGGACGAAGCGGGCAAGCTTAGACTCAACACTACCGGGCGTTAGTTAACGGAGTTCAAACGTTGACTGGCTCACGGCAGTCGGCACAGCCTGAGCGGAGGTCTAAGGTGCGCAAAATTGAGATTATCATCCCGAGCTTCGCATTTTTGTGCACAGTCGCCTGCAACAGCCAACCACCTAGCGTAAGCCGCCCGACGGTGAACGCCGCAGCTCGAACGCAAGCGGCGAATCTCTCCGCGGCGCTTCCTCCGTCAACTACCGGCGGCTTCGACGGCGCCCAAGCCTTCGAACATGTGCGCAAATTGGTCGAAATCGGTCCACGCCCGCCAGGCTCGGACGGAATTCATCGCGCCCAGGCTTACATCATCAGCCAGCTAAAAAGTTTCGGCTGCCCCGTCGAGGAGCACGATTTCCACGGCTCCACGCCGCTCGGCGACATCGCGATGAAGAACATGATCGCCAAGATTCCCGGCGCAGGCAGCGGCATCGTCCTCTACACCACGCATTACGACACGATACGTTTGCCGAACTTCGTCGGCGCGGACGACGGCGGTTCCGGCACCGGCACAATGCTGGAGCTAGCCCGAATCTTCTGCACTCGCAAGACCAAAGCCGCGCTCAGCGCCTGGATCGTCTTTTTCGACGGTGAAGAAGCGCAGGAAGATTGGCCCGACAAGAACAGCGTCCAGTGGAATAACACCAACAGCACCTTCGGCAGCCGCGAGATGGCCGCCAGCATGGCGCTCTCAGGTGATCTCAAACACGTCAAAGCAATGATTCTCGCGGACATGATTGGTCCGTCCGACCTGAAGATCAAGCGCGACACCGGCTCCACGCCCTGGCTGACGGATCTGATTTGGGCAACCGCCGCGCATCTAGGCTACGGCAATGTTTTCGTCAACGAAACCACTACCGTAGGCGGCGACGATCACTTCTCATTTATCCGTCGCGGAGTTCCCGGCTGCGACATCATAGACTTCGACGTCCAGACAACGTATTGGCACACTCCAGACGACACGCTGGAAAAGGTTGATCCGCGCAGCCTCGCAATCGTCGGCCACGTCTTCATCGAGACGTTACCCGCCCTGGAAAAGAAATTCCGCTGAAGCTGAAGCCGCGCGGCATTCCTGGGAACGCCAATCTCCCGATGGGCGATCCGCACCACGACTTCCACGCAAAGCCAGGCAGGGACGCTGCTTGTGAATCGCCCTACAGGGCGATTCATCTTGAGATTCGGCTGCGCCGAATCGAAGGGTAGCAGCCGCTTCGGCCTGAACTTCCGGCTAATCCGTCGCTCAGACGCTCCGCGCGCAGGATGGGTTCAGGTGAAGCCATACGATGTTATAATGTCGTCATGTCCGTGGCGCATGACTCTCTGCTGTATGCACGCGTCGAAAAAGTCCTCGCTGGCGAGATTACCGATGGAGAGCTGACGATCGGCAACCAACTGCCGACCGAAGACAGCCTCATTTTGCGATTCGGGGTCAGCCGCATTACCGTTCGTCGCGCGATTCAGAATCTCGTGAGCCGCGGTCTCGTCGAGATTCGCCGCGGCAAGGGCACATTCGTCGCTGCGCCGAGAATCATGCACGACCTTAAAGAGTTGAGCGGATTTGTAGAAGATATGCACGCACTCGGCCACAGGCCAACGGCCCGCGTACTCGGTAAGGAAATTGTCACCGCCAACGCGACCGTAGCGCGCCAGCTTGCGCTGACCAGGGGCGAGCGCGTCGTCAGAATCCGTCGCGTGCGCCTGGCAGACGGCGTTCCCCTCTCCTTCGACGAGACCTACCTACCCTTGGAGATCGGCAAGAAGATCATCACCAACAATCTGAAGGTCGAGCCCATTTTTTCGCTCCTTGAACGCAAGTACAATGTGCCGCTGATCGAGGCGGAGTACAAATTGGAAGCAGTGGCCGCTGCGAGCGAGGTTGCCAGCGCGCTAAGAGTGAAACCGCGGAGCCCGATTTTTCGCATTGAGCGAACTTCCTACTCGACAGGCAGCCGTCCAGTCGATTACGAAACACTGCACTACCGGGGAGATCTCGTCCAATTCGTCACACGCCTGGTGCGAAAGACTTCTCGCTGAGTATCTTCCGATGCCTGCTGCGCGCATGAAAGCGACCATCATTTCTTCTTGAAATAGTGGTCGATCGCCATCGGCCCGGAACCACCGAATACGAGCGCCGCAAGGCAGGCAAGATAGAGAAGATCAAGCTCGTAGCCCGGCGGCCCGAACTGGGCCCTCCCGGACGTCACACTGAGCAGCTTGATCGAGCTGAACCCGTAGGGGAGATGGACAGTTAGCGTCGCTACGACAACCACCGCAGCCATCGGCAGACTGACGAGCGTTATGAAAGCACCGAGCAAGTCGGCGAGGCCGCAGACGAGCTCGATTAAAATTGTAAGCCACGCCATGAGATGAGGCGCGGGCACGCCGATCGTTTGCAGGATTGTGGCGAAGGCTGCAGGCCCCCTGGACAGTTTCGCAAAGCCATGCTCCATGAAACCATAGCCAACAATCAGGCGTAGCGGAAGAGGAGCCCAACCCGCTACCGAAGGCCGTTTCCAGAAAGCAAAACTCGTGCTGCCAACTCGTTCCGATGATTGCAGAAGTGTGTTCATCTTCGCAAACCTCCTTTTTGATGCAACGTGACCGCTCCGAATGCAGTCGATTTTAACTTATTATGATGTTATAACGTCTCAATGGATTCAGATTCGCGAACTTCTTTTGCCGGCGTCCCAGCATCGTTCTCGGGACCTGCGATGCCCCGGGATGAAAGAATCGCTCCGCCGCAGCGACCTTCTTTCAGGGCAGCGCTGCGCTTCTGGTTCAAGCTGGGTTGGATCAGCTTTGGCGGTACCGCCGCTCACATCGCCATCATGCACGACGAGCTGGTCGAGAAGAAGCGGTGGATCAGCAATGAAAGGTTCCTTCACGCGCTGAGCCATTGCATGATTCTTCCTGGTCCTGAAGCACAGCAGCTTGCGATCTATGTTGGGTGGAAGTTGCACGGCAAGCGGGGCGGGATTGTTGCCGGAACACTCTTCGTCCTGCCTTCCATGTTTGTTCTGCTGGCACTGAGTATTGTTTATGTCAGGTACGGTAGCCTGCCGTGGATTGCGGCGATGTTCAACGGCTTAAAACCCGTCGTCATCGCTCTGGTGATAGTTGCCCTGCACAGAGTTGCCAGAAAAGCGCTGCGCGGACCGGTGCACAGTGCCGTTGCGGTTGCCACGTTCGCAGCGATGTCCTTCTTTGATATCTCGCTGCTCGTGATGATGCTTGGTGCGGGTCTTCTTGGAGCGCTACTCGGGGCGTTGCGGCCCGGTTTTCTTCATCGCCCTAAAGAACTGGGCTCGGAAGAGGACGACGAGGGCTATTACATCCGCCGCGGTTCGACGGCGCCGGAGCCCGTCCAGTTATTGAGGCCTATCGTGAAGCTGGCTGCGAGCGTCCTGCTTCTCTGGCTCATGCCACTGCTGCTCTTCTACTTCTTCGCGGGCGACTTCCATTTCTGGGCCGGGTTAGTGCTGTTCTTCACAAAAACCGCTTTCGTCACCATGGGCGGCTCGTACACGGTAATTCCTTACGTGGCGCAGGTCGCGGTAACAAAGCTGCACTGGCTGACGAGGCTGCAAATGACCGACGGCTTCGCACTGGCGGAGACGACTCCGGGCCCTCTAATCATAGTGGTAGCCTTTGTCGGGTTCCTGGCGGCGTACAACCACTTTCACGGTTCATTGTGGATGGCAACTCTGGGCCTGCTGGCAACGACTTTTTATACTTTTTTGCCAGGCTTCTTGTTCGTTTTTGCGGGTGCGCCGCTGGTGGAAAGAACGCAGAACAAGCCCACAATCGAAGGCGCCCTGGGGCTGATCACCGCTGTCGTGGTAGGCGCGATCCTTGCTCTGACGGTATTTCTCGGGAAAGCGGTGGTCTTCGCATCAGGAGTCTGGGATCTCAAGCATCTCCATGTGACGTCTCTGGCCTGGGTGATGCTGTCGCTTCTGCTGCTCCAGAGATTCAAACTGAAGATCGTCCCCCTGATACTGCTGGGCATTGCGTTTGGTCTGCTTCGCAATTTTCTCGGCTTGTGAACAAGTTGGACGAAATTCCCGGATGGTCGGCCAACCGGAAGCTGACGCACAACCGACCATGCCGTCCTCTTGCTTGGCGCCAAATACCGTGATAATTTCACTACTTCCGAGGCACCAGCTACAACTCACTCAACGATGTCCTCGTCTAATTCAAACGCTCAAACCTCGAAAATATCCGGGCGCTCACCACTAGCCTCCGCACCCGCGCGCGAGCCTGTCTTCTGGCGCGTTGAAGGCAGCCTCCTCGATCTCACCGCCGTCCGCCCCGTTGGCTTCTTCGCCTGGAATTCGCAAAGCTTCCTGGAACGCTGGACGCGCCGTGGCGCCATGGCCATCCTCGCGGTGGGCCGCCCCTTCCTCTACATGACCAATCGCGTCTTCGCCACCCGCCTCCTGCACACCGTCCTCCGCGGAGTCAGCCGCGACCGCCTCGACCTGCTGGGCGAAGAATTCTTCGAATATTTTTTGAAGCCTCGGCTGAAACAGCAGGGCATCGCCAAGCTGCGAGAAGCGATAGCCGGGGGCGGCGAAATCGTCCTGGTAAGCCAGGGCCTCGACCACATCATGCGCCCGCTCGCGAAACATCTCGGCATCGCGCGAATCATTTCCAATCGCCTCGACTTCCGCGAAGGCATGGCCACGGGACGCCTGCTCGATCCCGTGATCCGTCCCCGCGGCGCCTTCGCGCGATTCACCGGCAGCCAACCCGACGGCCGCGTGCCGCGCGAAAAGTTAATAGGCATTCTAGGCTTCGAAAAAAATCCGCAAATCCTGGACGAAGCTATCAAACCCGCCGAACGCAGCGCGCCGAAAGTGTATGTCCCGGTAGTGCACTACGAATCACGCAACGGCCACCCGGTTTTTTCGGCACGCGCCGCACTGCGCGGCAAGAATATCCTGCTCATCGGCGCCACCGGCTTCATCGGAAAAGTTTGGCTAGCGAATCTCCTAACCGATCTCCCCGAAATCGGACGCATCTACTTGCTCGTCCGCCACAATCGCGCCAACACGTCCCTGCAGCGCATGCAACGCGTAATCGAAGAGTCTCCAGTCTTCGAAAAGCTAGCCGCACGCCACGGCGACAAATTCGCGGAAATTCTCAGCGAGCGCATAGAAGTAGTTGACGGCGACGTTAGCAAACCAGCCCTCGGCCTGAGCCCGCACGACCAACAAAAGCTCGCCCGCACTCTCGACGTAATCGTCAACAGCTCCGGCCTGACCGACTTCAACCCCGACCTGCGCGACGCTCTCGCCGTAAACGTCCGCTCCACCGCGCACGTCCTCGATTTCCTGCACGAATGCGCTCACGCATCGCTGCTGCATCTCTCCACCTGTTACGTAGTAGGCCAGCGCGACGGCCGCGTCCTCGAAGAATTACCAAAAAACTATACCCCGCGCGGAATCGCGAACTACGACGCCGTAAAAGAATGGCAATTCCTGGAAAATCTCATCCGCGAAACTGAGGCCCGCGCCGACTCGCAGGAAGTAACCGAAGAACTACGCCGCGCCGCGCAAAAAAAAGAACACGCGGCCAAAGACCTGCACGGACCCGCGCTGGAAAATCAGATCCGCAAGAATCGCGTCCGCTGGCTCCGCCAAACTCTCACCGAAGCAGCTTCGCGCCGCGCGATCGAGCTGGGCTGGCCCAATACCTACACCTTCACGAAAAGTATTTCCGAATCTCTGATCCGCAATTTTCTCGACGCCAATCCGTCTGCAGCAATCGCGGTAGTGCGCCCAGCCATTGTTGAATCCTCGCTCGAAAAACCCTTCCTCGGCTGGAACGAAGGCATCAACACCTCCGCCTCGCTCTCTTACTTGCTGGGAACTTTCTTCCGCCAGCTCCCCACCAACGAGTCCAAATGCCTCGACCTGATCCCCGTGGATCTTGTCTGCCGCGGCATGACCCTGATCTCCGCCGCGCTAGTAACCCGCCGCCATCAACGCGTATATCAACTAGCCACTTCGGTCGCCAACGCCTGCAACATGCGCCGCTCCATCGAACTCACTGGCCTGGGCCACCGGAAATTCTATCGCGCGCACGCCGACATTCAGCAACGCATGCGCCTGCGCTTCGACGCCATCCCCGTGTCTAAGACGCGCTACGAGGCAATCTCCGCCCCCGCGCAAAAAGCAGTCGTCCAAGCCATCAATCGCGCCACGGAACCGTTCTCGTCAAAGCCGCCGCTGGCCCGCCAGGAACGCGAACTCGAAAAAGTCGTCAAGCTCATCTCGCTCTTCGAACCCTTCATCCTTCACAACGATCATGTCTTCGAGGCCGCCAACGTCGAACGACTCAGCGCCGCGCTTCCCGCCGACGAACAAGCCGATCTCGGCTACGATTCGCGCGCTCTCGACTGGTGGGATTACTGGATCAACGTGCACATTCCCGCTCTGCGCAAGTGGTGTTATCCTCTCATCGAAGGACGCCAGCCGGAATCGCGTCCCCGGCGTTCGGTGCCGCTCGCAACGCGCAGTGATGCCAATGCGACCACCGCCGCGGGCGCAGCAGGTTCAGCAAGCTCGGGTCCGGCAACGGCATCCTGACACTCAATCACTGTGGCCATCCTCCTGACCGGTTCCACCGGATATATCGGCGCGCACATCGCGTCGAATTTGCTTACGGGCCATTCCGACCCGCTCAATCTGCTCGTCCGCGCGCGCAATGAACAGGAAGCGCAGGAACGCCTCTGGCGCGCTCTCCAGCTGCATCTGGATTTCGCGCGCTTCGATGAACTGCTGCGCTCGCGCATCCACATTTTTCGCGGCGACCTCACCGACGCGCACTTCGGCCTTTCCGACGATGACTATGCGCAACTCGTGCGTTCGACAGACTCCGTAATCCATTGCGCCGCGTCCCTAAATCGCAAATCCGAAAAAAGCTGCCTCAACGTAAATCTGCGCGGCACGCTCGAGGTCATCCAACTAGCCCAGCGCGCCCGCGACCAGCATGGCCTGCGCCGCTTCAGCCACGTCAGCACGGTTGCCGTCGCCGGACAGCGCTCGAACGAAGTCGTACAGGAAGACACCGCGATTGATTGGAATCGCTCGGACTACGATCCCTACGCCCGCACGAAAAAATTCTGCGAGCACATGCTCCGCCAGCTGTTGCCAGACGTTCAGCGCACCATCTTCCGCCCGAGCATAGTTCTGGGGGATAGCCGCCGCCCCGAAACCAATCAGTTCGACATGGTGCGCGCCTTCGTCTTTCTCGCCAGCCTCCCGATGCTTCCCTTCCGCCCCGGCGACCGCATTGATATTGTCCCGGTGGACTTCGTCGCAGACGCGGTTGCGACTCTGCATCAAAAAGAAAATCCCGCACACGAGATCTATCATCTCTCCTCCGGCCGCGAGTCCGAAACTTTCATCGAATTAACCGAAGCGCTCTCCAAAGCGCAGGACAAGCGCGGCCCGGTCTTTGTCCCTAGCTTCGAAAAATCCACGGAGAAAATCGTAAACGCGCTCGCAGGACGCGCCGGAAAAATCGGCGGCCTCGCCACGCTGCTGAAAGTCTTCCTCCCCTATCTTTTGTGGAACACGGTTTTCGACAACACTCGCGTCGTCGAAGAACTCGGCCGCCATCCCGCGCCCTTCTCGCAATACAGCCTGCCGCTGCTGCGCTTCAGCCGCGAAAATCATTTCGTATTCAAATATCGCGAGTGGCCCGTCGACGCGCCCGTGCACACGGCCTCGCGCGCCGCCAATGCCTCCCAGGATCCGCGCCAATGACCGACCTGCTGCTCGAAACCTGGGTCAGCGGCCTCATTGAACTCAACAAGTTCGAATGGATGCTCGGCGCCGGAGACGCGTGGCACCCCGGCACAAAACTGAAGTTGCTCTTCGCGGGCTACAACGGCACGCGCAACACCGGCTCGGACGTGCGCGTGGAAGAAATGATCCGCCAGGTGCGCCGCATTCTTGGCGACGAAAATCTCGCCCTCAGCGTCATGTCGCAGAATTTCGAACTCACTCGCGGATATTTCGGCGACGCGCGCCAGGTGCATCTTCCCGACGTCTTCCCGCCGTTCCTGCACAGAGTGGTTCGCCAGAACGACGGCGTCGTGGCCTGCGAAGGCTCCATGTTCAAAAGTAAATTCGCGAACGCCCTCACGACAATGATGATCGGCGCGCTCGGCATCGCCTCGGCGCAAAATAAATTAAGCATCGCCTACGGCGCCGAAGCAGGCGCCATGGACCCGCTGCTGCAAAGAATGTGCCGCCGCTATTGCCGCGATTCCCTGATCATCACCCGCAACGTCGAATCGCAGACGGTCCTCGGCAAACTCGGCGTCCCCACTGAACTCGGCACCGACACCGCCTGGACCTTCGAGCCGCTCGGCCCCGAATATGGCCGCAAAGCCCTGCGCGATGCTGGATGGGACGGCTCCACTCCAGTGCTCGCGGTCTGCCCCATCAATCCTTTCTGGTGGCCCGTAAGCGCGTCACTTGCGAAGTGGCTCGCGCACTCGGTTGCGGGCGCATACGAAAAAAGCTACTACCGCACGATTTATTTCCATCGCTCCGGCTCGCAAGTGGACGCGGCGTATGAAAAATATCTTTCAGAGATGGCCGCAGGCGTCGCGGGGTATCAGAAAACGTGCAAGGTTTTTCCGGTAATGGTCGCGATGGAGATGCTCGACCGCGACGCCTGCGAGCGAGTCGCGCAAAAGCTAGGTGGTGCCCCGGTCTTCGGCTCCGACAAGTTCAACATGTACGAGCTCGTCAGCATCCTGCGCGCCTGCAATCGCCTCCTCTCGTCGCGCTATCACGCCATCGTCACCACCATGCCCGCCGGAATCCCCTCCGCCGGAGTCACCATGGACGAGCGCATCCGCAATCTCCTGCGCGAGCGCGGCCACGAACATCTCCTGATGCGCGTAGACGAATCCGGCTTAGCTGACAATATTGTTGCAGCCCTCCGCGCGCTCGATTCCCAAGCCGAAGGAATTCTGGACGCCATGGAACGCACCGTCGCGCGCAACCTGCAATTGATGGCGCGAATGGGCACTTATTTCGAAGAGCAAGTCGCGCGGCGCTATCCGCAATTCCCCGTGCGCAGAGGCGTCTTAGGCTGGGAAGATTACCTTCCTCCGCTCGGCCCCAGCCTTGTAAAGCTGCTCGAGAAGCACAGCGGAGTTCTCGCCGCATGACATTCGTCGAAAATATCTTCGACCAGCTGAAACAATCCGCCACCGAGCCGGTGCTCCAGGAAATCCACGGCGAAAAAATCCACTCCGTCACCGGCAGCGAACTGCTTGCGCTCACCCAGCAAGCCCGCCACTTCCTCCTAGCGCGTGGCCTCAAAAAAGGCGATCGCTGCGCCCTGCTCGCACCCAACAGCATCCGTTGGGCCGCGCTGGACCTGGCCCTGATGGCCGAGGGGATAGTCGTCGTCCCGCTCTACGCGCGCCAAGCCCCCGCAGAGCTGGTCGCGATGATGCAGGATTCCACGCCCTCGCGCATCATTTGCCTGGACGCGGTCATCGCTGCGGAAATAAAGAAGCTCTGGCCGCAAGCACCGCAAATTTCGCTTCTCGAAGGCGTCTATGCAGGCGAACCAAGCGCGCCCACGCCGCCGATGCACCACCAAGACTCGGACGTAATTTCGATCATCTATACCTCGGGAACATCGGGCGAACCAAAAGGCGTGGTCCTCACCGCCGGAAACGTAAACCACATCGTAGCCGCCACGAATTCCCGCCTCGACAAACTAATGGGCCCGCGCTCCCAACCTGACCGCATTTTCCATTACGCTCCGTTCTGTTTTGCTGCGTCCTGGATCCTTCTCCTCAGCGCGCTCTCGCGTCACAGCGTCCTGGCGCTCTCCACCGACCTCGCCAAACTTGCCCACGAACTCAAACTTGCCGCGCCAGAATATTTCCTGAATGTCCCGACGCTTCTCGAACGCGTCCGCGCCAGAATTCAGACAACGGTGCAAGAGCGCGGCGGCCTCGCCACAGCAATTTTCCCGCGCGCCCAACAAGCATTCATCCGCCGCCACAATAAACAATCCCAATTCGGCGATTTTTTCTGGCTAGCTCTCGGCAATTCCCTGATGTTCCCCGCAATCCGCAAAAGCATCGGCCCCAACCTGAAAGCCCTCATTTGTGGCTCGGCTCCGTTAGCCGTCGATACTCAACATTTCTTCATGATGATCGGCATCCCGGTCTTGCAGGTGTATGGCCTCACGGAAACCACGGCCATCTGCACCGCCGACGATCCCGCCCACGTCGAACCCGGCTTCGTTGGTCCCGCAATCCCCGGCGTCGAAATGAAGCGTGCCGACGACGGCGAAATCCTGGTCCGCGGCCCCAATATTTTCGCCGGATACTGGCAGCGTCCCGCCGAAACCGCCAAAGCCCTGCAAGACGGCTGGTTCCACACGGGCGATCAAGGCGAACCGAACGAAAACGGTAACTGGCGCATAACGGGACGCATTAAGAACTTGATTATCCTGAATTCCGGCCACAACATCGCACCCGAGCCCATCGAAGAAAAGCTAGCGCAACAATTGCCCGAAGCGCAGCAGGTAGTCCTGATCGGCAATCAACGTAGCTTTCTCGCCGCGCTCGTCACGCCCAACGGCGCAAACGGCGCAAACAAATTAACGGACGAACAAATTCAATCCGCGATCGAAAGGGTGAACGCAGCGCAGCCGCACTATAGACAAATTCGCGCGTTCCACGTCGTCCCCGAGCCCTTCACCATGGAAAGCGGCCTGCTCACCACCATGGGCAAACTAAAACGCGACGCCATCACCCAGCGCTTCGCCGCAGAAATCGAAGCGCTCTACCAGAAGAAACCCTCATGAACATTTTTCAAGGCGAAACTCTCTCCTGGCATGTGCTCGACGGCACCATCGAACTGACTCTCGACCGCGCCCCCTGCAACGAAATCGGCCGCGCCACGCTGATCGACCTGGAAAAATTCATCGCCGCGCTCCCCGCGCTACAACGCGAAGCCCACGCACTGATCATTAACAGCACGCGCAAAGAAGGATTCTGCGCCGGCGCCGATCTTCGTGAAACCTATCGGGTGGCCCAGCCGCTTCCGAAAGACGAACGCCTTGCCGGCCTCCGCGATTTTCTCGAACGCATCCATCACGTGATGAACACCCTCGACGAAGCCCCGCTCACAACGATCGCCGCAGTCCACGGCGTCACCTTCGGCGGCGGCTTCGAACTCGCACTGGCCTGCGACCTGATCGTCGCCGATAAAATGACCCGCTTCTGTTTCCCGGAGCTGCGCCTGGGCCTGATTCCCGGCTTCGGCGGAATCCCTCGCCTCAAACGCGACCTCGGCAACGCCGTAGTGCGCGACCTGGTCCTGACCGGCCGCAGCATTAACGCCACCAAAGCCCAGTCCGTGGGCCTCGTCAGTCAGGTAACAGCCGAAGGCGACGCCCTCCGCGTGGCGCGCTCCACCGCCGCACAGCTAAAAAAATTTGATCGCGGCACCGCCATAGCAGCCAAGAAATTCATCAAGCCGATTCCCTATGACGAGCTCCGCCGCGAAATCGAACTCTTTTGCGACCTTTTCATGCGCCCCGCAGTGGACGCCGGCCTGCGCAAGTTCGCCGAAAGCACCGACGCGCTGCCCTATCTCCCTTAGCGCTGCGCACCGACCATGCGGACCAAAGCAAAATTGTGGCAAGATAGTAAGACATGAACACCATCGACAAAACCACCGACGAAGTCCTGCGTCTCGCCGCCGAACATTTCAAAGTGCAGCGTGATCAGCTCTCCCCCGACGACGATTTCTTCAAAAAACTCGGCATCAACAGCCTCCAGGCCCTCGACCTCCTAACCCGCATCGAACAGCATTTCCAAATCGAGCTGCCCGACTACGAGCTCCAGGGCGTAAGCGACTTCCGCACCCTCGCCCAACGGATTCAATCACGCCTGTAATGCTGGATCTCCGCCAATACAATTCGCTGGGAGAAGCATTGCGTGCCGCACTCGAGCGTTGGCCGGATGAAATCTGCCTGATCGAAGCCGATCGCGATCGCGAAAATGCGCGTTTCACGTATCGCCAATTCAAAGAGCAAGCGCTGCCGCTAGCGAGCGCGCTGCAAAGTGCCGGACTGCAAGATGGCACCCGCGCCGCCATAATAATGACCAATCAGTCGAAGTGGCTTGTCTCGGCTTACGCGATTTTCTTCTGCGGCGGCGTCCTGGTCCCGCTCGATTACAAACTCAGCGCCGCCGAACAGCTTCAGCTACTCGCCCACTCCCGCGCCGACTTTCTAGTGATCGAATACCACCTGTGGCGCGCCGTCACCCAAGCCGAACAATTTCACAATCTCAAAGCTCGCACGGTACTAGTCACCGAAGCCCCCGCAAGCGCCGATCTCGCCGGCGCGCATCGCTGGGAAGATTTTCGCGCAGCGGCCGAACCAACATTCATCCCGCGCAAACGCGACGACCCAGCTTGCATCGTCTATTCCTCCGGCACGGGCGGACGCCCCAAAGGCTGCGTCCTGTCTCACGAAAATTATCTCGAGCAATGCGTCGCGCTCACCTCCCTCTATGCTTTCTGGCCCGGCGTGCGTTACCTCAGCATCCTCCCCACGAATCACGCAATTGATTTCATGGTCGGCTTCATCGGCCCGTTCACCTGCGGCGCCACCGTCGTTCATCTGCGCACCCTGCGCCCGGAATTTATCCGCGAAGCTTTCACCAAATACAAAATCACCTACATGGCCCTGGTTCCCATGGTGCTTAAAAATCTAGAACGCGGCTTGCGCCAAAGATTCGCGGACCTGCCCCCACGCAAACGCAAGCTCCTGAACGCGTTGATCGCAACGAATCGCGCCTTGACGCGCCGCCGCCCGCATCTGAAAATCAGCCGCGCCCTTCTGCCGCAAGTTCACAATGCATTCGGCGGCGAACTGCGCGCGCTATTTGTCGGTGGCGCTTTCACCGAACCCGAAACGCTGCAATTTTTTTACGATCTGGGAATCCCGGTGGGCAATGGCTACGGCTGCACCGAAGCCGGAACCGTGATCACGGTCAACGATCTGAAACGTTTCCGAGGCGACACCGTCGGCAAGCCGCTCCCCGGCATGGAAGTGAAAATCACAAATCCCGGCGCCGAAGGAATCGGCGAAGTCACCGTGCGCAGCCGCACCTTAATGTCGCACTACCTCGACGATCCCGAAATGACCGCCGAAACCATCGTGGACGGATGGCTGCTCACCGGAGACCTCGGCCGCCTGGATTCCTCCGGCCATCTCCAACTCTTCGGCCGCAAAAAAAACATGATTGTCACCGAAGAAGGCAAAAATATTTATCCCGAAGATGTGGAAACCTATTTCGCCGGCCTTCCCGCAAAAGAATTCTGCGTCTTCGCCGCAAATTATCTTTGGCCGGCCCGCACCATGGTCGGCGAACAACTCATCCTCGTCCTGCATCCCGAAACGGGCCAGGAAATCACCAAGGAACTCGCAGCCGAAGTCGCCGAACGCAATCGCCGCCTCCTGAATTACAAACGCATCAGCGGCTACTTAGCCTGGGATCGCGATTTCCCGCTGACCGCGTCCCTGAAAATCAAGCGCGCCGAGCTAGCCGAACAAATCCGGCAAAATCGCGATCGTTGCACCGTGGTGCCGCTGTGATTCACGCCACACTCGTTCAGCCGGAGCTCTCGCGCCAGTGAGCACGCAATTTCTCGCGATCGTGAATCCCGCAGCCGGCGGCGGACGCTCCGGCCAACTCGCCACCGGAATGTTAGAAAGAGTCCGCCGACTAGGAATTAATCTCACCGTCGCGCACACCACCCGCGCCGGAGAAGCCACCGAAATCGCGCGTCAAGCCTACGCGGAAGGAATCCGCAATTTCCTAGCCGTCGGCGGCGACGGCACGTCTTTCGAAATCATCAACGGACTTTTCCCAGAAGCTGAAATCCACGGCCGCCCCTCGCTGGGCCTGCTGCCGCTGGGAACCGGCAATTCATTCCTGAAAGATTTCACCAAGCGCGGCGTCGAACACACCATCGAAGCGCTGCAAAAAAATGCCCGCCGCCTCTGCGACGTAATTCGCCTCCGCCACGCCCGCGGTCAACTTTATTTCCTCAACCTGCTGACTCTCGGTTTCCCAGCCGACGTCGCTGAAACCACCAATCGCCGCTTCAAACGCTGGGGCGAACTCGGCTACATCCTGGGCGTCTTTACTCGCCTCGTGCAGCTCGAACATCTCGCTTTTCCCCACCGCCTAGCCGGCACACAAGCATTGGATCGCAACCCAGCGTTATTCCTTTCTTTCAACAACAGTAAATTCACCGGCGGCCACATGATGATAGCTCCCGACGCCGATCCCACCGACGGCCTCATCGAATACGTCCGCTGGGGCCCCATCGGCCGCCTCGGCCTCATCTGGACTCTGCCGCGCCTCTTCACCGGCACGCACATCCATCACCGCCGCGCTTCGCGCGGCGCCACCAAGCGCATTGATTTCGAACTAGCCGGCCCCGTGAACGTAACGGTGGACGGCGAAAGCATGCGCCTGGAATGTCAGTCCCTGGAAATTCTCCCCGCCGCGTTGGACGTGATTGTATGAAAAACGCCTACCTCACCGTCCGCTCCGCGATCCTCTGGGCGATAAGCGGAATGCATTTCGCTGTAGTCGGCACAATTCTCATTCTGCTCGGTGCCATCGTTGATCCGCGCAAAAACGACTGGCCGCAACGTGCTTTCTTCCGCAACATCCTGCGCATCGCAGGAGCCCGCTTCGAAGTACGCTGCGCTGCGGGTTTCGACCCCACTCGCACCAGCATTTTCATCTGCAATCACGTAAACCTTTTCGACCCATTCGTTATCTACTCCGCGATCCCGCAATTCCTGCGCGGCTTCGAACTGGAATCGCACTTCAAAGTTCCCGTGTACGGCTGGATGATGGGCCGCTTCGGAAATATTCCCGTGCCCGACGCGCCCAGCCGCGAAGGCCTGGAAATCATGACGCAACGCGCCAAAGCCGCGCTCGATTCCGGCGTCAGTTTGGTCGCTTTCGCCGAAGGCTCGCGCACGCGCGACGGCCACGTCCAGCCATTCAAGAAAGGCATCTTTAATCTCGCGCAAAGATTCGGAATTCCCATCGTGCCCGTAAGCTTGGTCGGCTCATACCAATTTTTTCGAACCGGCCACTGGTTGCTGCATCCCGAAAAAATCACGGTGTACCTGCACGACGCGATTGACACCACCCAGATCGCCCGCGCCGAAGTGGACGCCTTGCGTCAACGCGTGCAGGACATTGTGTCTGCCCCGGTGGAAGAATCCCTCAAGGAAAATCCAGTGCAGAAGTCGTAAAAAACTTTCGCGCCAAACCGCGCGCCCCGCCTCAAGAAATCCGCGGCTCGTTGACCGCCGGCAGCGAACGCCCCGCCCGAAGTTCCTGCCACGTATAAACCACGCGATGAATCACCGTGATCGTGGAAACCACCGCGATCACCCACAACACCTGCGCCATGCGATTAAACAATCCGCCCATGATCAGCAGCACCAGCCGCTCCGGCCGCTCCATAAATCCCACTTTGCACAAAGGAATAATTGACTCAGCTCGCGCCCGAGCATAACTCACCATAAAGGAACTCGCCATCGCCACAGCCGCGAGCGCCATATAAAATGGGCGCCCAATCAGCGTGTAATGCACAACCAATCCCATGTACAAAGCGAGATCCGAATACCGGTCGAGCGTCGAATCCAGGAACGCGCCGAACGCAGTCACGCGCCCGACGCGCCGCGCCACCTGCCCATCGGCCATATCCAAAAATCCCGCAAGAAACAAAACCGCTGCAGCCTGACGGAACATTCCCATCGCAAAAAGCGCCGCGGCCCACGAATTTACCGCCAGCCCCAGAAACGTGAACATGTTCGGCGTAATGCCCGTCGCCGCGAGGCCACTCACTACGTGACGCAGCAGCCACCCGCCACCTTCCCCAATCCAATAAGTAGGCGGCTTCTTCCGTTCGATTGTGCCGTTTTCCATGATCAGAAAATCATACTCCCAATTCGCAACAACAAAAATCCGCGCTCACTTCTTCCGCAGAACCATCTCCGGAACTTTCCCGCTGTAACGCAATTTTGGCTCGGACTGCGCCTGCACTTCTTCCGGAGTAAAACCCGGAGCCGCCTCGCGCAACACCAATCCGTCAGCCGTCACATCAATCACCGCCAGATCCGTAATAATGGTATTCACGCATTCAATGGCCGTCAGCGGAAAACTGCACGTCTTCACGATTTTGCGTTGCCCGTCCTTGGCATTATGTTCCATGGTCACGATCAATCTCTTCGCGCCCACCGAAATATCCATCGCGCCGCCAATCCCGCCCGCGCCCTTCGCTCCCGGCACGCGCCAATTCGCCAGGTCGCCTTTTTCGGAGACCTGCAATCCACCCAGAATACAAATGTCCAGATGCCCGCCGCGCGTCATCACGTGCGCGTCCACCTGCGAAAAATAAGCCGCGCCAGGGACCAGCGTCACCGGCACCTTCATCGCGTCCACCAGGTCGTAATCTTCTTCGCCCGGTTTCGCGCGCGGCCCCATGCCCAGAATTCCATTTTCGCTGTGAAAATAAACGACCACATCTTTCGGCACGTACGCCGCAATCAGGTTCGGAATCCCCCAGCCCAAATTCACGTAAGCGCCGTCCGGCAATTCCAACGCGGCGCGTTCGGCGATCTGCTCGCGTGTCAGGCGCGCTTTAGGCATTGTGAATTCCCTTCGCCAGGACGATGCGGTTCACGTAAATCGAAGGCGTCACAATCATTTCCGGATCTAGCGTCCCGGTCTCCACTACTTCGTCCACTTCCACGATCGTGATCTTCGCCGCCGTCGCCATGATCGGATTAAAGTTCCGCGCCGCCTTGCGATAAACCAAGTTCCCCATGCGATCCGCGCGCTGCGCCTTGATAAACGCGTAATCCGCGCCCAGCGCCTGCTCCAAAATATAGCGCTCCCCGCGAATCACGCGTTCTTCCTTGCCTTTCGCCACGTCCGTTCCCACGCCCACCGGCGAATAAAACGCCGGAATCCCCGCACCAAACGCGCGCATCCGCTCGCACAAAATTCCCTGCGGCACGAGTTCCAGCTCCACTTCGCCCGCGTCGAATTGCTGCTGAAAATATGTCGCGCCCGGCCCCGGAAACGCCGCCACCACATGCCGAATCTGCCGGTTCTTGAAAAGAATCCCCAGCTCGCCGTCTCCCGTGCCGCAATTATTGCTGATCACGCTCAAATTGCGCGCGCCCCGCCGCGCCAATCCTTGAATCAAATTGTTGGGAAATCCCGCGCCGCCGAACCCGCCGAACATCACCGTCGCCCCATCCGGAATGTCCGCGACGGCGAGGTCCACCGAAGGAAAAACTCTGTCTTTTCGATTCATATTTGAAAGTGCCGGGGAGGTGCCGAACCCCGTGCTTCATATTAATGATATAACTGTTTGATTCTCCTCTCCGATAAAAACCGCAGTCCGCCCGAAACGCGGATCCTCGGCACACAGCCACGTACGTTTTGCGCAGTTGACCCTGCAATTCGGCGTTAATCAGGAGTCTACTCAGATTCTTCGCCGAATCAGAGAGACGAATGTGTAGAAGGGCTGAACGTCAGATGGTTCACCGACAAACATGATTTTGAGGCCGCAATCAGACATGCAATTGAGAGACATTATGTCCATTTGTGGAAGGTTTGGTTTGTCACGCAGCATCGCAGTCAGTTCCTTGCCGCCTACGCAGGTAATTGGTTCATCACCGAATTTGAGCGTCGTTTCCTCGACAGATTCTACCTTTTCACCGGCAAGCCGCTGTTTTTCATGCGTGAGCCAAAATTCCTTCCAACGGGCTCTTGCGGTCTGCTCCCCAAACTGCTGCAAATTCACATGCACGTCAATTATAGTGGTGGTATGAAACTTGATCTCGCGCTGATGTCGGACCGGTGAAATGTTCGCAAGCGTGAGGTTTGTGGAGTTTTCAGTGAGGACTAACCAATGGCCCGGCACAGGTATCTGGTAGTCTCCAATAGTTGCCGAGTCTCCGTGCCTCCAATGCCAAACCTTCGCTTCGATTGAATACTGGTTCGCGCACAGAATGAAGGCAATTGCACCCACAATACCGAACAGAATTAGCACGCGGGCAAAAGCACATAAGAGCCGTCTGCCAGTCGAGACTTTCTCCCAATCTGTTACCTTGACCAAGGGTCGAATCATTTCAGCACATAGTAAAATCTTACACTATCGTGCAGCCTTGACGCGGCAAGTGCCTAATAAGCGCGTAATCCTCCATTTAAAGTAAACCTTCTCCGGTACGCTTTTATCGGGACTTGGCGCGTCATTGCATTCAAAAGTGAAATCGGAGTTTCAGGCTCTAAATCTTCACTTCGTCTTGTTGTGTACTTTAATGGCCATTGAAATGCCGATAATTTCGTTGCTCTCCCAGCCAGTTGGCAGGTTCACCGACTGCAGTAGATAATAAGGCCGTATGGAAAACGAATCGGTGATGGGCAGACGAACCCCCACTTGGAAGCGGTTCTGCGTAAAACTGCCACCAGCAGCAAAGCTGTTGGTTCCGGGTACGACAAAAAACTCATTGCTCACGACTAACGCAGGGCGCCGCTTCACCCGCAGCGGCAACGTATAGTCAACTCCAGGACGAAATCGAAAGCGTGCGGAGGCTGGGCGACTATCGGGGAGCCGCCCCTCAATCATTATCCGCAGATTAGGTCGCCACGCTCCTCGCGATGTGGCCATTGTGACGTTGAGTAGCAAGCGGTTCTCGTAAGCGACTGTGGGATTCCCGGGAAACCGTTGATATCGATACAGCGGAGTCACCGTCAACCACGGGCGCACGCGAAACGCGATGCCACCCTGAACGAAATACTCATAGAAGTTGGAGATTGCTTCGTCATACCGTTCATAGAATTCGATTTCCAGTGACTTGCTGGGTGTGAGGCCACTCGAAATTCCCTGATCGAGCCAGAGCCCTAGCTTCTTATCATCTTCCGGATCCTCCGGTTGCTGCGCCTGCGCTCGGCCAGTGACCATACAACAGCACAGGACCGCGAACAAAATCACTCTGCGGATGTTAATGGCCATGTGACGTCTTCAGCTCAAGTGACCTAGCAACAGGTCGGCCTGAAAGTTCACTCAATTCCAGCGTTCGTCACAACTTCTACTGCACTCGAAAGAATCGTTTGAAGAAACCGCCTGGTGGCGGGAGCTGCTCGAACGTTTGTATCGTCTGGCATTAATCATATACCCCCTCAGCCACGGACACACCAGCGTGCCTCATAATAGGCTATTTTTTGTGGGTTAGCGGATATTCGTATCCCTTCAGAGCCGCTAGAGGCTGCGAGCACCTTTGCTAGGTCCTGGTTAGCGTAACCGGACTTCTCCTTTCATTAGCGCTCTGGACGTGGTTCCTGATGGCATAATTCGATGGCTGCAACTAATTCGCGACTACAGTGTTCCTAGTAGTTCTGGACTTTCGGTCGGGGGATAGCTATTAGGACTTCATTCCGTGTTCTCGTGGTCGATGATTTTGTCCCCTGGCGGAATTACTTGGTTGCGAAGCTCGGGGAAAATGCTGCCTTGCAAGTTGTCGGGTTTGCGTCCGACGGAGCAGAGGCGGTTTTGAAAGCAGCCGAGCTGCATCCAGATCTAATCCTGATGGACGTCAACCTGCCGGAGCTGAGCGGTATCCAAGCTGCCGCGAGAATTCGCTGGGTTTCCCCAGAATCCAAGATTCTTTTCCTAAGCCAAATCCTTGATTTTGATGTGGCGCTGGCGGCTCTCGACTCTGGTGGACTCGGCTACGTCGTCAAGTCCGACGCTGAAAACGAACTGCTCGCTGCGGTGGAAGCGGTGATGTCGGGAAAGAGATTTGTGAGCGCCCTTCTGGCCAATCGCGTTATCGGAGACTTGAATCCGCCTGACGGGCTAATACGTTAGCTGTAGCGCCCCGCCAAGGTGACAGAACTCGGATAACTCTGGTAAGCGTTACCGGACAAGCCCCGTACTAGGAATCCAGATGTCCGATAAGTTTATCGGACTTAGTGTGCGTTCGTCTTCGTTGACTTGCCTTGCGCCCCCAACCTAACATGTGCTGCGCGTGTCGCCCTGCAATGAAAACGGCCATCGATTTCGGAGTTCTCGGGCTCACTCTAGCCCTGATGTTTTCCGTCGGGCTGGACTTGGAAACGTGTCACTTCAAGGAGCTCGCTCGCCATAAGGGTACCTTTTTCGCAGCTTTGATCGGGCCGATGGTAGTTTCACCGGCAATTGGTGTCTTCATTGTCCGCACAATTCCTCTCCCCGGGTATCTACAAGTGGGAATCCTGCTAGTGGCGGCGTGCCCGGTAGGCGATATCGCGAACTTCTATACCTTGATGGCTAGGGGAAATGTAGCCTTGTCGGTGGCGGTCAACACGGTTTCTTGTCTGCTGTCGGTGGCTTCGATGTCTGTGGTCTTCGGTGTCTATCGGAGGCTCTTCGGGGCCGAGTTCGCGCTATTAGTCCCTCCTTTCCGCTTGCTCGGTCGATTGATTCTCATGGTGGCTGCACCGATTGTTCTGGGAATGGGATTCCGTGTCCTACAGCCAGGGCCAGCCAGCAAAGTTTCGCGGAGTTTGCGCATGCTGTGCGTGGGTGGAGTTCTCGTTGTATGTGCGTTCGTCATTGCGAACCGGCACGCGCAGCTAAGAGCAGATTGGAAAGCGATTTCGCTGAGCAGTCTATCCCTGATGGCTGTAGCCATGGCCTGCGGTTGGGCAATCGGTCGGTTTATGGGTTTAAAACGATCGGACTCAATTACATTTGCCATCTTATTTCCAGTCCGCAATATTGCACTCGCTACCGCGATAGCAGTCTCACTCATGGGCCGCTTGGAGTACGCGGCTTTTGCCACCGCTTATTTTCTCAGCGAAGCATTTCTTCTCCTGGGGGCTGCTGTTTTCCTTAGATCTCGCTCGACTGCTGCACCGCTGGGTGATTCCGCGCCAGAAGGAGCGATTCATCCATGAACATCCGGCCCATACAAGCCCGAGATAACTCGAATGCGGTATTGCAATTTGATAGTCTGTTTGCAAATCTTTTGACCCGGTGCAGCGGTCTTGCAGGCGTTCAAATACCCGTCGTCTATCGGATATATACCACGAGCCGAGCGAAGTCCTGATTGGGCTCGTAACCCGAGATTATGGAATTTCACTTGATGGCATAACGATGTCGGCTCCTTAGACCCGAGTAGACTGTGGTTTGCGACGGACCGCTAGGCGGAACACCGACAAAATCAACTTGGCCAACGGCTAAGCCAGGTTAGGGCCGCTTGCAAGGTATCGAACGCTTGGATGGTCACGTCCCGATTTTGGGCGACGAGCACTCCGAATCCGTCCGTTGTGGGTGGTACGCCAACAATTGCCAGCCTTGGGTTCATCTGATGCCGCTTAAGGTATGCCGCTAGTTCTGCTGCGAGCTGATACCTGTCCAGCGTAGTAAGTTCTCCGCTCACCGCGAGAGTATTCACCAGAATTTTGTTAACTCCCTTTTCTTTCGCAGTGTCAAACACCAGCTTATAGAGTCGCAAGGCCGCGTCGAATGCAGCGTTACCCTTAGCGGTTACCAGCAATATCGTTCCTTGTAGTTCGATATCAATATGCAGCTCCATCTTTAACCCTCCGCGCCATAGATCCTGATAAATCGCGGAAAGCTGGCGGCTAGCTTGGGCATTTGGGTCTCATCGCCAGAATCGTAGCAGAAAATAATTCTCAACTCCCGGTTAGTCGTAATCGGACAAGTCAATTTAAGGGAATTCTTCCTGTTGGTCATGCAGAGTACCGATACATTTTTTGCCGAGTTTTCTGCAAATTCGCATTCACGCTAAGCACCAACAAAGGGGGCCCGATCGCGAGGGAAATCCGGTGCGTGTGACGGAGCGGCTAAGTCGCGTTGACGAAAGGGACCGCCGCCAAAAGTAGCCGAGCAACCCCGTGTAAATCACGTGTGTGAAACCCCGTTTGTTCCAATTTGCAAGGCGCAGGCTGGGCGCAAAAGCCGAACCGGGCACGATGACCGTCCGTGGTCGATTGGTCGCGATCGGCACCGCGCGGAGCCAAATCATGAATGAAGAACCAGGCGCGCCATGCGTTCCAATCGCCGAATTGCGTCTCAGGAACGAAAGTGCCACACTTGCGGCAAGGGGGTCGCTATGACCAACGAACAAATAAAGGCACTAGCGGCCGTGCGGGCTGCCTTTGTTGCGGCAGAAACGACCGGCCTGACCGAAGCAGACATCTGGAAAGCAGCTGTAACCGGGCTAGTTCATCCGGAAGTGAAAAGCGGACGGCCACCGGGCAACTACAATCCAATCTCCGACAGTCTCGACAAACCGAAAAACAAAGCACAACACGGGTGATGTTTGAGGAGGCTAACGGGAGGAGAAAATGTCAACTGAATCCAAAGTTACCACTCCTAAGAAGGGTGAGCATGTGAGAGATACTCAGCACGAAGGCGTTTTCGAAGTTGTGTTTGTCAACGCGCTCATGCAGACGGCGAACATCAGATTGCTGGATGGAACCGGGCATGTTGTTCCAAACGTGCCGTGGACAGCACTGAAGGCCGCGGGCAAGGAGTGAGCGGTTTGTGTCCCATCCTACCCGCGTGAAGCCAACGAAGCTCAAAGCATTCTCCACCGACGTACGCGATTATCCGAGTAACATGTCGCTATGGGAGAAGGAAAGCCTTGCGGCAGAGGCCGTCCTCCTGCGTCAGCAGCGTCATGGCTATTCCCCTCGCTTCATTTTTTCGATTCCGGTAGCGCCATCCGCAACTTGAGTTCAAAGTGCATGCCGCCGACGCCAGTACTAGTCGTTGGGAACCAAATAGCCCTGAATTGCACCAAAGCCAGCCCCGTTAGCAGCGAAGAAGTCCTCAATCGTCGCCCCGGAGCCAACACGGATACCGCTCTCGTAATGTTCGTGTGTAAAGGCGCCACCGCCGCTTGCGATCAAGGCCAGACTGAAGACGAGATCTCCGCCAGAAGCATTAACTAACTGGTTTTCGACGAGATTTCCGGGTGTGCCTTTGTCGGTGTAGACCCATTCCCAGTCAGTGACGATCAGTGTGTAACCAGAGGGGACCACATACAGTGTGGGCGAAGAAATCTCCCCGGCGGGATCAAGCGAAAAGCAACCAGGCTCAGCCAGGCATCTCAATGACACGAGTCGGCTCTCGTTCTGGCCCACGTGCGTGGTCGTGCCGGGGACGATCTGTACCAGCGCCGCCGCCAAAGCGTGCGCTTCCTTCGGGGCGAGGAACGCGACGATGACAGCAAGAACTACGAGCGCACCCAAAACTCCCAAGGCTTGTTTCAATAGCTTCATTTGGGTCTCCTTTTTCGCGATTGCTTGTCAGTCTGGCTCTCGGAAGGGGCTTACTTCAACCGTTGCGTGACGAATTCCCCCCGCCCGCGACTGCGGCATCACCTCCGCCGCCCGGGGGCGGATGACAGGCGACGCTTACGGAAGCTCGCGAGGACGAGCAGTCCCAGTCCGAGAAGGCCGAGGGATGCGGGCTCGGGAGCTGTCACGGATTTCTCCGTCACGTCAAGCGCCCAGGCTCCCGAAGTGTTGGGGCAGGGCGTGCCGGTCGTGGCGTCTACGATGTTGCAGAACACGCCTCCGGTGAAATCGAAGGCCCCGTCGCCTAGCGGCGCGCAGCCCGAGCTGACGGCGGCGCAGGGAATGTACTGGCCGTCGGAAAGGAGAACGGTGTACATGCCGGCAGCCAAATCGCCGAAGGTAAACGTGACATCGCCACAGGTGGTGTCACCGAAGTTCGAGACGGCATGGGCCGGCGGGCAGCCCGAAGCGTAATTCGTGAGGTCGAGCGATGTGCCGTTGATGAAAATGGCGCCATTGCCCGTGCCGGAAAAGAGACCGACAAAGGGATCGGTGCCGCCGGGCGAAATCGTCATGCCCGCTGCGTTCACCCCGCCTCCAAAGCCATAGGTCTGCAAGGTGACGTCGGAAGCGGTGCCGAGAGTGAGGGAAAGAACGAAGCTGTCGGTGGAATCGAAGGTGCCGGTGGAATTGTCTGGATTCGTCAGCGTTCCCGTATAGGACTGGGCGCCATCGGCGTGAGCTACTGCCGCACACGGTGCCATAACGAAAATCAGAGCCATTAAATAGTGTTTCTTCACCGAACATCTCCGTTTGAGTTATAACAACTCGAACTTAAGACACGCGCAGATTTTGCGCAGACTTTCTATTCATATAATCGGAAACGGCGCGGAAAAGACGACACGACGTGCAGGAGTTCGGGAAGAGGCCGAAGGGATTCGAGACCATGCCGAGCCTCCTCGGTAGATACACCACCTCGTTGGATTGATTGGTCGAGGCGAGGACGTGAATTGCCGCTCAGTAGCGCAATGGGTCGAAAGCACTCACGAGAGAGAGGTAGGTTGGAAGTTTGTTAAAGGTAGGTAGCGCGATGGCGATAGTGTGCAATGGATTGCAGATAAGCTCCGACTCGCCCGGCGTAACTGTTGATAAATCCTCTTCCCACCAGCAGTCGGCTCCGGCAGCGCCAGACGAGCTCCTGATAAGCCCTGACCGCGTCTTCGACGCGTCGCGTAATCGGAAACTTGAATCCACATGGACGATTTCGGCGTTTACCAGACTGATCCTCACGTACGTCAGGGTTCCGCTCAAAAAAAACGGGCTGACGGCTACAGCGTGAATGAAGACGCTTACAGATGCGCCTTCACCGGTAAAAAGAACAGTACTCGTGGTACGCGCTTTTGTGGTTGACAAGCACGGTGAGGTCGGCCACCATGCGCCGCACACAAAATCACCGTGTTTGGGCCCGTCTTCGATAAGGACGCCTCGAGAAAGGGTAAAAATGCGAAAAACCTTGTGGATTATGCTGGCGGCAATGGCTGTGGCTGTCACAGCGCCCTACGCCCACGCCGATAACTACACTGACGCAACCTTCAATTTCACTGTGACGAATGGGAGCCCGAGCCCCAGCGGATCCTTCGTCTTCGATGACACGACGGGCACGTATACGAGTTTCGTGGTGAACTGGGACGGCGCGACATTCAACATTGTCTTCCTCCCCGTAGGCATCCTGGGCTCATCCGGTACCTGGTGCACGGCCGGTCCGGATATATCGAGCACCGTCGCCGAATCACCTTGCAGCAGCATTGACGGCGGAGACGTTGGAGACAACGAGGGCGAATTCGACATTGAAACCGGCGGCCTCCACTATTACCCAAATCAGTTGCCCGCATCGTCGTTTACCGATGCCGCGGACTTCGCGACGGGGAGCTACACGCTCACGGAGACGACGGCCGTGACGACGCCAGAACCGAGTTCCCTCGCACTAATCCTGCTCGGGCTGGGAGCCTTAGCATTGGTTGCCGTGCGAAAACGTATAGGTCAGGGCCTTCCGCAGGCTAGTTGAACGCAGCTGCTACGCCGAGCAGACCACTGAGCGACCACCGCTCTTAGCGTCGAACGTATTGCCCAATGCGCCGCAGGAGGAAATCCCACGGCGCATTTGCATTTTTCTCCAACAAATTCCACTTGGATGGTAAGTCGCGTTACCGGACAGGTCGTTTTGGCCCAAAATCGTAGTTACCGAGGTTTGGCGGGGCTTGGAAATCGCGCATCCAGGCGCCGCATCAACTCGACGGCATTATCAATCGCATCGCGGAACGCGTTTTCTCGTGCGGGCGATGGCCGGCGATCCAGCCCCGCCAATCGCCTCACCAAAAACATTCCGGCGACAAGATAGATCAATTTCTTTCGGCCCTCGTCCATCGCGGAGGCAAGATATCATCTTCGCCTTATCTTCGCCTAGTGGTTTTTCGCCCTTAGCCAGATGCCTTCCACAACTTTTGAAACTGTTCAACCGTAGCCGGTGCAAATCCCGCGTAATGATTGTTCACGTAAACGTACGTCGAGACACCGCGCCGAACCGTGCGCTGACAAACGTTCACCCAACTCATCAATTCCTTTGAGCGATCCACGATCACTTTGTCCCAAATCTTCGTCGTTTGCTCGATTCCCTTTCGATCACCCAGCAGCCGGATGTACGTGAAATCGGCCGTGATGGGATCGAATTTCTCGAACACGTCGCTCACGCGCGGCATCCACGCTTGATCTATGAGTGCGTACGCAACCTTGTGCTCGCGCAACAGATCGAAGAATTCGGCCGTCAGCCATTGTTTGTTGCGGATCTCCAGGGCGAAGCGGTAGCCCTTGGGAAGCTTTTTCAGAAATGGCTCAAGCCGTGCCAGAAATTCCTTCCTGGACTTGAAGGCCTTTTTGTTGAAATAGCCGAACTGGAATAGCAGCGGGCCGAGTTTGTCGCCCATCAAATCCATCGTTTCGAGAAAATGCTTCAGGTCGTCATCGCAGTCCTGCAAGATTTTCTCGTGCGTGATCGTCTGCGGAACCTTTGCGGCGAGCACGAAGCCCGATGGGGTCTTGCGTTCCCAGCCGTTTACTGTGGCGACGGACGGCGTGCGGTAGAACGTGGAGTCAACTTCGACGGTGTTGAATTTCGTTGCGTAGTAGGACAGGTAATCAGCCGGCTTCATGCCCGCGGGGTAGAACGCTTGTTCCCAGCCGGCCGCGGTGAAGGCAGAAGTTCCGATGTGAAGATCCGTCATGCGCGCAATGTTCGCCCGCCATATTGCGGAAGTCAATCTAAGGCAGAAAGTCGTGAAATCGCGCGCTGAATTATTCTTGGCGTCATGGGAAAAGCTCAGGGCGCGAAATCGCACAGCCGCGCAAGAGGAAAGCTGCCACTGCACTGGATCACTTCCTAGTGAATCACCCAAATGGTATCGAACTCAAGGCCGCACTCACATCTTCAGTCCAAGGAGTGGCTTCCTGCTCCGCGGGTGAAATAGTTTGAATTTGTCTTGCACCTCTAAAGTCTCTGGTGTGCTCGGCTTATGAAGCGCGGACGCTGCGAAGATAAACTATTCCCGATACTCGGTCATAATTCCGTTGACAACAACGTAGCAGAAGCACAGGGTGATTGCGGACCTGGGATTCTTCAGTTCACCTGAACGCAGTGGAAGATATCTGAACCACCCCTCGCCAAGATAACCAGCAAGACCTTAAAGGAGATCCATGAATACTATTACACGTAGGGACCAGTCCCGTGGTTTCGTGCTACAGAACGAAGTCAATCGTCTTTTCGATGACAGCTTTACTCGTGACCTGTCCGGTCATGCCGATCTAGCAACTTGGGCGCCGGCCGTAGACATCTACGAAACCGAGAATGAATTGGTCGTAAAGGCCGAACTTCCGGACTTTCAAGACAAGGACATTGACGTCCGTATTACAAACAACACTTTGACCATTCGTGGAGAGCGCAAGTTCGAGACGGGCGTCAAAGAAGAAAATTACCTCCGGATTGAACGCGCGTACGGTTCATTCATGCGGAGCTTTTCGTTGCCGAATACAGTCAACTCGGAAAACATTCGAGCCGACTATCGCAATGGGATCTTGACGCTGCATATGGCCAAGCGTGAAGAGTCCAAGCCGAAGCAGATCAAAGTCAGCGTCGCAACAAACGGCAAGTAGTCCGCAAATCACAAGCGGAGGGACGAGTGTTGCCATCGTGCCGACAACCGAGGAGGTTGCCATGATCGAACGCAAAGAGCTTTCCAAAGAAGATATCGCTCACCGAGCATACGAGCTGTACACGCAGCGCGGCAGTGAGCCTGGGAAGGATGTCGAGGACTGGGTCAGCGCGGAAAAACAGCTAAGCGCCGAGCCTGGAATCGCACTAGCAAGAGCACGGGCCGCACAACAAGGCCGAAACTGATTGAAGTGGCGCGAAAGTGAGGGGCGGGTTGTTCCGCCCCTTCACTCATTCAATCACGCATTGCCGTTCTGCAAGGAATTACGGTCGCCGGAACGGCGTCGCCGAGTACGTTCTTTGAAATTCTGGATAGGTGTTTGATCGCATACGATCCCCCCGCCCTCGGAGTTCCGTCGCAGTCAATCACGTCTACAGGCGTGTAAAGGCCCTCGCCATCGCACGCCCGACAGCGTAGCGTAAGCGCGCGCACGGTAAAATCGTCAGCGCCACCAGGTGCGTGATCTTCGAATTTGCTTTGCCTGCGTTCCGCCGACGGCGAGAGCGGAATTGCTTGACGGCAATGACGGCAAAGGACGCCGCGGTACTTCTGCTTCACTTCGGCAATCATTTGTGCCTCGTTCGGAAAGTGCCGAAACCTCAAGGAGGGCGAACCTTTCGCTCGTACTGTGCGGATGTCCAGTGGACGAAAGTGACTCGTGGGACGTCCTGGAGCCACCATCCAATGTGATTTCGCTTTTACAAAGAGCGAAGGAGCCAAACGATTAAACAGACAATTACTATGGTCCCCAGCAGTCCGTATCCAAGCCGCGCGGAGCCTAACGCGGTATCTTGAAACGAAGAACAGCCAAAGCACAACAAAAGTGACCGTTGCGCGAGCGTCCTCAGAAAAACACACAGCCGTAAGTCTTTTGAATTAAGTGCCCGGGGTGGGGGTCGAACCCACACGTCCCGTTAAGGACAAAGGATTTTAAGTCCTCCGCGTATGCCATTCCGCCACCCGGGCAGGGTCGCTCGAAGAACCGCGTGAAAACTCACCAAAGATTAGCACGGCGCCCCGGCGCGAAGCACCTCTCCACTCGCCAAGAAATCGCGCAACCCGCTCGCGACGACCGAGGCACTTGGTGTAGCCTTAGCGGCTGAATCGTTCGCGGAAAAACGCACGCGCGCGAAAGTTTTGCCTTTGTAGCCGCCATCCCGCTTTGCGGGATGGGCGCCTTTGACGTTGAATTGGCCTTTGCAGCGACGCACTTCAGCGCGCCGTCGGCGTCGCCGCAAGATTCGATGTCGCTCGAACGACCGTTGCTACAAGCGCCAAATACCTTTTTGCGCACCATGTAAACCCGGAGGCACACACTGAAATGCGCGAGCCCATCGTCGTAGTAGGCAGCATCAATCTCGACCTGGTCGCCACCGCCGATCACGTCCCGCTCCCGGGCGAAACCATCATTGGCAAAGATTTCCGCACGTTCCACGGCGGCAAAGGCGCGAATCAAGCCGTGGGCGTTGCCAAACTGGGCTATCCCGTCAGCATGTTAGGCAACGTGGGCGACGATTCCTTCGGCGCCGCGCTGAAAAATGCTTTGCGCGCCGCCGGCGTCGGCGTGCGGTCCGTCCGCGCCGTGAAAGGTTCCTCCGGTGTCGCGCTCATCAACATCGGCAGCGATGGCCAGAACAATATCGTTGTAGTCCCGGGCGCGAACGGCAAACTGCTGCCGAAAGACATCACCGCGCACTCCGCGTTGTTGCGCAAAGCCGGCATGATCCTCGCGCAACTAGAAATCCCGCTCATCACGCTCGAAACCCTCGGCGCCTTCGCGCATCGTCACAAGATCCCACTGATGGTTGATCCCGCCCCCGCGCGCGAATTGCCGTCCGGCTTGCTGCAGGTTATCGCGTGGATCACGCCCAACGAAAGCGAGACGCGCATTCTCTGCGGCCTCTCGCCAACTGAGCCGGTGACGCCCGAAACAGCCGCCCGCTGCGCCAATCTGCTCCTCGAGCGCGGCCCCAAAAATGTCGTAATTAAAATGGGCGCGCAAGGCGCGTTTATCGCGACAGCCGATGGCATCCGCGAAATGGTCCCATACTTCCGCGTAAAAGCGGTTGACTCCACCGCCGCCGGCGACGCCTTCAACGCCGGCCTGGCAGTCAGCCTGCTCTCCGGCAAGAAGCTCCTCGAAGCCGCCCGCTACGCCTCCGCAGTTGCCGCAATCTCCGTAACCCGCAACGGCGCGCAACCCTCTATGCCCACAGCTCGCGAAGTAAACCAGTTCCTGAAATCTCAGAAGTAAGTGACCCCGGAAGCCCACGAGGGCCCCGCATTCCCCATTTTCGCTTTTCTATTTTCCCTTTTCGCTTTTCACACCGTACCCCGCCGCGCCAATCACTGCGCCTTCGGCTCCGCCGTCAACTCTGGCTGCGGCAAGGCCCCCTCATTCAACTCGTTGTGCCGACGCTCCCGGCTGGCATTCAACAAATCCGTCGCCGTCAGCAATTCCTTCCGCGCTTCCTGCGTCCTCCCCAACCGCATCAAAATCTGCCCCTTCAAATTGTGATAATTCGCATTATTCGCGTCCATCCGCAAAGCTGAATCCGCCGCCTCCAACGCCAGCGAATACTTCGCCTGCCGCTGGTACACGCGCGCCAAACCAAAATAGGAACTCGATAGGTGCGCATCCAAACGCAAGGCCCGCTTGAAATCTTCTTCAGCCTTCGCGTCGTCCTGCAAATACGCATAGACCACGCCCAGCCGGTCGTAATCAAAAGCCACGTCCGGCTCGATCTCCGCGTCCTTCAGGAATTCATCCCGCGCTTTCTCAAAATCCGCCCGCGCCAGATAAGCCAGCCCCAGATTGAAATGTACAAACGGCAGCCGCGCATCCAAACTCGCCGCCTCCTGCAATTCCGCGATCGCCTTATCATTCTCTTCGCGATTCAGCGCCGCCTTGCCCATCAACAAATGATACTCAGCCGTATCGCGCCCCAACTCCACGAATCGCCCCAGCGCCCGCTCCTCCAAATCGCTCTGCCCCGCCTTGTTCGCCGCATTCCCCAACACATACAGATAATTCAAGTCCGACGATTCCTCTGTCCAGATCGGCTCCAAAACAGTCGCCGCGTCGCCGTACCGCTCCGTGAAGAAATAGCAGAGCCCCAAGAGGTAACGTGCCTGCACCGACTCCGGCTGATCGCGCACCACCGATTCAAAAGGCGCAATCGCCGAACGAAAATCATTCTGCCGGTAATAAACCAATCCAATGTTCAAACGTATCCCCGCGACGCTTGGCGCCAAATGATCCGCTTTCTGCAATAATTCCAACGCCTGCGTCCAGTGCTGCCGCCGCATCGCAATCACTCCCAAGTTCGCATAAGCCCCAGCCGCGCCAGGATCCGCCGCCAGCACTTTCTTAAATGCAGCCGCCGCTCGCTCCAATTCCCCAGCCCGCAAAGCCGCTTCGCCTTCCGCAAAAAGTCCCGCCACGTCCTGTGCCGCTGGTGCAGCCCCACCGGAGTGGGCCGCTTGCTGCTCCGCCGATCCTGCCGACGCGCCGAATACGACAGTCGCCAGAAGCGCTACGCGCAATTTGCCCCAGTAATTCACGGCTAAAAACTAGCACACTTCCTGTTGGGGGCGGTTCGCGAACCGCCCGCTGCAGCTCCGCCAAGCAGGAATGAGCGGACTACCCACCACGCGAGCAGGGTGCGCCTCAGCCTGCAAAAATTAAATCCTCGCCACCTTCAATATTCGCCACCTGCCATCACGCCCGCCCCTGACCCCAAGTTTTTCGCTTGACATATCCCCGCTGCCGTATATAAATCTGTTTTAATAAATTTAATAAAACGTTTGGGGTGGAGTTCATCACGCTACTAAAAGCCATCTGCCGGGATAGCTGTTCCCGAGCGCGTCTCAGTTCAGCCTGCCAGCTGCGCTGCGACCTCTACCATCCATCGCGCAATACCAGCAGCTTCGGGTATCAGCATTCGGGCTCGCAAACTCCGCGCGTACTCTGCGCTACCTGGAGACGTACATGAAATTTCTACGCCAAGCTTGCTGCCTGTTCGCGTTTATCCTCTGCGCCTCTGCGGCCTTCGCACAGGATACCGCCACCTTCACCGGCACGGTGCGCGACACCTCCGGCGCAGTCGTTGCCGGCGCGGACGTCGTCGTCGCTAACGCGACCATCGGCGTCGACCGCACCACCATCTCCAATAACGACGGCGAATGGGTCGTCACCGCGCTCCCCATCGGCGCCTACAACATCACCGTCTCCGCCAGGGGCTTCAGGAAATTCCAAGCCAACGGCGTCGTCATCCGCGTCGGCCAAAAGCTGCGCGTGGACGTCAGTTTGGAAGTCGGCTCCCTCTCCAGTGAAGTGGTCGTAGCCGGCACCAGCGTCGCTCAGGTCGAAACGCAATCCTCCGAAATCGCCGGCACCGTCACCTCCCAGGAAATGACCCAGCTCCAGCTCAACGGACGCAATTTTACCCAGCTCATCAATCTCACTCCAGGCGTCAATAACCAGTCCGGTCAGGACGAAGGCACGGTCGGCGTCTATGGCAACGTGGTTTACAGCATCAATGGAGGCCGCGGCGAAAACAACAACTGGGAAGTGGACGGCGGCGACAACATGGACAACGGCAGCAACAACTCGCTAAACGTCTATCCCAGCATTGACGCCATTCAGGAAGTGCGCGTCCTCACCTCCAACTACGGCGCCCAGTACGGCCGCAACGCCTCCGGCACCATCGAGGCGGAAACCAAGTCCGGCACCAGCAGCTTCCACGGCGACGTGTACGAGTTCAATCGCAACAACATGTTCAACGACCGCAGCTACTTTGACCTGAGCTCACCCGACGCTCCCGAATACAAGAAGAACGATTTTGGCTATACCATCGGCGGCCCGGTTTACATTCCCGGCCACTACAACACGGACAAATCCAAGACTTTCTTTTTCTTCTCTCAGGAATGGCGCAAGGAAATCATACCCAATACCTTCGCCATCTCCGTTCCTTCCAACGCCGAACGCGGCGGCAACTTCACTGACATTTGCTCGCTCGGTCCCACCGATTGCCCCGTGAATAATCCTAATCTACCCGTGCAAATTGTCGGCAATCAAATCGTCGGCGTGAATCCCGCCACCGACCCCAACGTCTCCGCGCTTCTCGCATCAATTCCCCAGGCCAATAGCACCGTCGGCTGCTCATCGCCGACTCAGTCTTGCTACAACACCTCCCAGCCAACACCTACCGATTGGCGGGAAGAACTGGTGCGCATTGATCACAACATCACTCCCAAGCTCCGCGCATCGTTTCACTACATACACGATTCCTGGACCACCGTCGTCACCCCCACTCTCTGGTCCAACGCCACGCTGCCGAATATTCAGACCAATTTCGTCGGCCCCGGCACTAGCGCCGTCGCACGCCTCACCTACACCGCCTCACCCTCGTTGCTGAACGAATTCGTTTTCAGCTACACCGCCGACCACATCCAATTGACGAACATCGGCCCCTTTCAACGGCCCCCCTCTATGACGATGACCTCGTTCTTCGACAATGGTTTTGGCGGCAAGCTGCCTGCTATCAATGTCAGTGGAAATAATGCCTACGCCTTCCAGACCGACCCGTCCTACGAGCCCTGGAACAACGCCAATCCCACCTACACCCTGCGCGACAATGTCACCAAAATCATCGGCAAACACACTTTGCAATTCGGCGCCTATGCAGTCATCGCTCAGAAGAACCAGGAGAATTCGCCGCAAATCGAAGGCGCGCTTACCTTCGATGCCACTAACACCTCGGTCAGCACCGGCAACGCCTTTGCCGACCTCCTGCTCGGCAACGTCGCGTCCTATTCCCAAACCAATAACCAGATCAAATACTACGATCGCTATCAGATCCTCGAGCCTTACATCAACGACGACTTCCACATCACTTCGCGTCTGACTCTGAATCTCGGCCTGCGCCTCAGCTTCTTTGGCACCTATCACGAAAAATTCAATCGTGAATTCAACTTCGACACCGCCGCCTGGACTTTAGCTAACGCGCCGGCCCTCGATCCCAATACTGTCGCCTTGCTCAATCCCGTCACCAAGGTGCCACTCTCTTACTCCAACGCCGCCGATGCGCAATTCCTCTTTAACGGCATCGTGCAATGCGGAGGAACGGGTCAGCCCCGCGGCTGCCTCCAGCAGCACTGGCTCAATCCCGCCCCCCGGGTGGGCTTTGCTTGGGATCCTTGGGGCAATGGCAAGACCGCCATTCGCGGCGGCTACGGCATTTTCTTCGACCACGGCAACGGCAATGAGGCCAACGCGGAAAGCCTGGAAGGCAGCGCGCCTCTCGTCCTCACTCCCGGCCAGTCCAATATCACCGGGTCCACTTGCGGACAGACCACTGGCTACACTTGCCTGGGAAATGCCAGCGGAGCTCCGCTCGCCTTCCCCTTGTCCGTCACTTCCATTCCCAATAGAGCTATCTGGCCCTACGCTCAGCAATGGAATATCAGCATTCAGCACGAGTTCTACAAGAACACCATCGGCTCCATCGCTTACGTCGGCAGCAAGGGCACCAACCTCGCCGATCAGCGCGACCTCAACCAATTGTTCCCCACTCCCGCTGGCCAGAATCCCTACACCGCGGGCGTTCCACTGAACACCAACGACTGCCTGAACGGCGTGGCCAATGGAACCCCCGTCGGCACGTTGCCCCAAGCCGTCCAGAATAATTTCAACGTGGCTTGCGGCAACATAGACCCCAACCTGGTGCGCCCGAACTTCCCCGGCTTTGGCGATGTCACCGGAAAAGAGTACCGCGCCAGCTCCAATTACAATTCGCTGCAGATTTCCGTACGCCGCACTATCGCTCCCCTCACCGTCGCCGTCGCCTACACCTACTCGCATTCTCTCGACGACGAATCCGACTGGCAGGATGTCAATTTCGTCAACTCCTACAATCTCAAAGGCAACTACGCCAGTTCCAATTTCGATGAGCGCCACATTCTCACCGTCAGCTACATTTACGATATCCCTTCCGGCCATCGCGAAGGCATTTCCAGGATCCTGCTGGCCAACTGGGAATATTCCGGCATCACCACTTTCTATACCGGCACGCCCTTCAGCGTTACCAACGCCGTATTCGGTGACAACGCCGGCGTGGCCAACGGCGTCGGAACCAACGGTTCGTATCCGGACGCCATCGGCAATCCTCATTCCGCGCCGCCGTCAGTGGTGTTGGCGTCGCTGAACCAAAGCTCAGGGCCGTTGCTCTTCAATCCTGCCGCCTACGCTGCGCCGCAAGGCCTGACTTTCGGCGACGTCGGACGCAATACGCTGAACATTCCTAACCGCTTGAATTTCGACATGGCGCTGTACAAGAATTTCCCCATCAAGGAGTCCTATGCGTTTCAGTTCCGCGCCGAGGCCTTCAACGTTTTCAATCACACCCAGTGGAATGGCGTGAACGGCTCCATCGGCTGCTACGGTGGCGCCAATAATTCCGCGGGCGACGCTTCCTGCACCGCCGGCGGCTGGGCCGGTTTCCTCCAACCGTCCGGCGCACACCTGGGCCGCATCTTCCAGTTCGGCCTGAAGTTCTTGTTCTAAAAACGCAATATGCACGGCGAGTAAAAAGGGCGCTGCAGAAATTCGCAGCGCCCTTTTTAGTTTTGCAGAATCCCTGGGAGCTCCAATCTCCCGATTGGCGATTTGCACTACGGCGCTCGCAGCGCCGTCGTCCCACGAATCCCCTGCCCTTCCACCAACGTATAGATCTTATCCGCCGCAACGCCGGTAAATTTCTCCACCGCGCCGCTGGGCCACAACACCTCCACCGAATCCATCACCACCGCCTTCCCCAATCCAAAATGCAATCGCAAATCATTCTGCGAGAGATAACTCGCCCCGCCGCGCACTTCATTAAACTGCACCAGCTTCCCCGCACGCACCGTAACCCGCGCTCCAATCGCCGCGCGATTGCTTTTCGTTCCCATCAACCTGAACTCCACGCGATGATTCCCCGCCACGCCATGATTCAACAACAAAGTCGGCGCCTCGCCCACATTCAACAACAACACGTCCACGTTCCCGTCGTTCCCCACGTCCCCAAACGCCGCCCCGCGCCGTGACGCCACCGGCACCGCATTCAATTCCGCCGCCGCTGCCGATTCCGTGAACGTCCCGTCGCGATTATTCATGTGCAGCAGCAAAGGCTCCTTGTACCGCGCGATTCCCTCGAGCTGGTCCATCTGCGGATACACGTGCCCACTCGCCACGAATAAATCCACCCAGCCATCATTATCAAAATCAAAAAAACCAGTTCCCCATTTCACGTAAGGGTAGCTGAGTTTCGCCACCCCCGCCTTCCAGCTGACGTCATCAAATCCCTTCGCGCCCAAATTGTGATAAAGGTTGTCTTCCTGGTCGGCAAAATTCGTGACGAAAATGTCCAGCCGCCCGTCGTGGTCATAGTCCCCGAAATCCACGCCCATCGAACCATCCGCGTCGCCTTCGCTGCTCAGCGCCGCCCCCGCCAGCATTCCCTGATCCGTAAAAGTCCCGTCGTGATTGTTGTGATAAAGAAAATTCGGCCCCGTGTCGTTCGCGACATACAAATCCGGCCAGCCATCGTTATCGTAATCGCCCCACACCACGCCCAAACCGTAATATCCGTTGGGATCGCTCACGCCCGCTTTCTTCGATACTTCCTCAAACGTCCCGTCGCCGCGATTGTGATAAAGCAAATCCGTTTCGCCGGTCATCCCCCAAGGCCCGCACTGCACGACGATCCCGCGAAACTTGCAGGCGCCGAACGCCGCCACGTTGCTCAGATCCACATGCACGTACCGCGACACAAAAATATCCACGAACCCATCCTTATCGTAATCCGCCCACGCCGCCCCAGTCATGAACCCGCTGCCGCGCACCCCAGCCTTGTCCGTCACATCCTCGAAAGTGCAATTTCCCCGCCCGCGATATAGCGCGTTGCCGCCATAGCCGGTAACAAAAATGTCCAAAAATCCATCGTTATCGAAATCCGCCACCGCCACGCCCATTCCCCAACCCTTGCGCGTCAGGCCCGCCGCCCGCGTCGCATCTTCAAACTTGACCGGCGCCCCTCCACCGATGCGATCCCCCACCTGCCGGTACAAAGTAACCATCAAATCGCCGCCGTTCCGGTAGCGTTCCACGGTCGATCCGTTCACCACCAGCGCCGACAGCACTCCGCTGTTATCGCAATCAATAAATCCCACGCCCCCGCTCATAGACTCCACAATATATTTTTTTTCAGGCGACGCGATGTGCGCCACAGTGAGCCCCGCGCGCGCAGAAATATCCTCAAAGGTAGGAACCGCCGGAGAAGAATTCGTGTGTTGGGTTAAGCCGAAAGCGGAAAGCCTGCCGTCCCGCGCGGCATCAGGAGAGGAAAGCCCGCCATCTGGCGCGCCGCCCGCAGCGCACAAAAACACGAACGCGACCAGCGCCACAAGCGCGAACAGTTTCTCACCGCTGAAGCCCAGTCCCAATGCGCAACCACTCTAGCCCGCGCATCATCCCGTTGTCCATCTTTGACGAGAGCCCTCAGATCGAGCCCCGCCCAGGCCATTTTGGAGTGCGCCTGGCAACTGGCGCTACGTCTCGACCCCGCACAGCGGACCCTCCTGCGGCGGGCAGGATCTCAGGATGAATTGCGCTGTGGCGCAATTTACAAAACCAAATGCAAGTGCAACGACGGCCCTCGCGCATGGACTCGCCCTTCACCGTCATCGGCGCCGGCGCATTTGCTATCAACAAGAGTGAATTGAAAAGAAAGAAGTAAGTGGTCGGGGCGTGGAGATTTGAACTCCATACCTCCTGCGCCCAAGGCAGTTGCAAAAATCCATCTTGTTGGTCCGTCTAGCTTTGTTCTGCGTCATGGTACACGGTTTTGGACCTAATTTGGCAGTAGTTGGACGCAAGTTGGACCCGAGCGATCAGACAGTAGGCATGCGCGGTCGCGCCGACCGTTCGAGGCGACGCGCTCTCGCGTCGCTTGTATCACTTTGCCCACGCCGCAAAGATCGCGCGTTCCAATTGCGGAGAGCATCAATGGAGTGCGGAGTGCTTTCGACGAATCCTAATCCCTGAGCTGCTATCGGGAACTACATTTGTTACAACTGAAGGTCGGGATCTCTGAAGAGAGAAACCGCGAACGACGGTAGGCTGTCGCGGTTCATGAAGTTCGGAATCGGGCAGCCGCAAGCCCCAAAAGGACCCGTGGAGCCACACCCCGGTCAAACCCCGGATAGAGATTTGACTCGATCACGATCTTGTCAGCCAAGCTCTTGGTCAGTTTCGGTTGTGCTTGGAGCTTTGGGGAGCTGCAAATGTAGAATAGGGTCGTGGACACCCTTGTCAGGCTGCCTGTCTTGCACCCGGCTGGCGTGAATCAGCATTCCCCCGCCGCGGCCAAAATTGCTCTCTTCCGCTCGCTGTTTCATGGACGCGGAGATGTTTACCCGCGTCGCTTCGAAAGCCGCAAGACTGGCAGGGCCGGCTATTCACCGGTATGTGGTAATGAATGGGTCCAGGGCATCTGCGAAAAACCAAGGATCAAATGTTCCGAATGTCCCCACCAGCGTTTTCTTCCCGTAACTGACGATGTGATTCGCTGGCATTTGCAGGGTCATGACGACCATGGCCGTGATTTCGTCATGGGCGTTTATCCGATGCTTCTGGACGAAACCTGTTTCTTCCTCGCCGCCGATTTTGACAAAACAACATGGCAGGACGATGTCGGCGCGCTGTTGGAAACTTGCCGTCAAATGAATTTGCCGGCGGCCTTGGAGCGATCGCGCTCGGGCAGGGGCGGACACATTTGGTTCTTCTTCAACGAAGCCGTGCCGGCCACTTTGGCGCGTAAGTTTGGGGCGCATATTCTGACGGAAACCATGGAACGCCGTCCCGACATTGGCCTGGATTCGTACGACCGTTTCTTTCCCAATCAAGACACTCTTCCGCCAGGCGGCTTCGGCAACTTAATCGCCTTGCCACTGCAGAAGCGGCCGCGGGAATCAGGCAATGGCGTTTTCCTGGATGAGCGAATGACACCGTATCTCGACCAATGGGAGTTCTTGTCCTCGATCCGTAAAATTAGCCGCGGTGAAGTTGAAGAGGTGGTCCGTCTCGCCGAAGCGAAAGGGAAGGTAATTGACGTCCGTTTAGTGCCAGAAGGCGATGAGGAGGAAGCGACACCCTGGATGGCTCCGCCCTCGCGGCGCAGGAAAGATACCCCGATCGCTGGTCCTCTTCCGAAAACCCTAGAACTTACGTTAGCCAATCAGATTTATATCGGGAAAGAGGTACTGCCTCCTGCCCTCCGCAACCGCTTGATCCGGCTGGCGGCGTTCCAAAATCCAGAATTCTACAAGGCGCAGGCCATGCGGCTTTCGACCTACGACAAGCCTCGAATTATCGCCTGCGCTGAAGATCACCCGAAGCACATTGGATTGCCGCGCGGCTGCCTGGATGACCTGCTTCAAACCTTGTCGGGTCTGAACATCAAAACAGTAGTCCGGGACCAACGCAACCCTGGCCAACCGTTGAAGGCAACATTCCAGGGTGAACTGCGCCCCGAGCAGATCGTCGCCGCCCAGGCCATGCTTGCCCAGGACACGGGAGTGTTGGCAGCTACCACCGCGTTCGGCAAGACCGTAGTGGCCGCGTGGCTGATTGCGAAACGCAGCGTCAATACGCTCGTATTGGTGCATCGGCGGCAATTGCAACAGCAATGGATCGAGCGACTTTCCACCTTCTTGGGAATGCCGGTTCGTGTTATTGGGCGGATTGGTGGAGGCCGCAACAAGCCCACCGGCCTGCTGGATGTGGGGGTGACCCAGAGCCTGGTCCGAAACGGCGTAGTCAATGACCTGGTCGGCAACTATGGGCACCTCATTGTAGATGAATGCCACCATCTCTCCGCCCAAAGTTTTGAGCTGGTTGCACGCCAGGCCAAGGCGAAGTTTGTCACGGGTTTGTCAGCAACGGTCATGCGGAAGGATGGCCACCATCCGATCATCTTTATGCAATGCGGTCCTGTGCGTTATCGGGCTAATTCCAAGGAGCGGGTGGCCGCTCACCCCTTCAAGCATACGGTGATGGTTCGCCCGACCGACTTTCGCCCGCTGCGGCCGGCCAATCCCAATGTGCGACAACAATTTCACGAACTGTGTGAAGAGCTGATTGCCGATGAAGAGCGCAATCAGCTCATCTGCCATGACCTGATCCAAACCCTTCGGGAGGGACGTTCGCCGCTGGTGCTGACCGAACGGAATGAACATCTGAACTCTTTGACAAAG
>Ga0210394_10000232_pt1 | contig 131686 bp, 103 predicted proteins | sample IncBWC12MmetaG_FD_160121 | JGI IMG/M metagenome (GOLD analysis project Ga0210394, IMG submission 160121) | Forest soil microbial communities from Barre Woods Harvard Forest LTER site, Petersham, Massachusetts, United States - Inc-BW-C-12-M | ecosystem: Environmental > Terrestrial > Soil >...
TAGCTGCAACCAGGGCTGCAAGACGTTCGATGGGCCAGACCAGGAGCCGGCCGATGGTGCGCGTCAGCATGAAATAAGTTTCACCTGCTATTCCTCGTCGTAAATGGTGGAGAGTTCCACGACTTCGTAATCTTTGAGGCCGGCCGGAGTGGTGACTTGCACTTCGTCACCGACTTTCTTGCCGAGCAGGGCGCGGCCGATGGGCGAGCTGGTGGAGATTAGGCCTTTGGCGGCGTCGGCCTCTTCGACAGTCACCAGTTTGTACTCGATTTTAGAGCGCTTGGCAACGTCCAAAACGGTGATGCGTGAGCCGTAAGCAGCGCGGTCCTTGGGCAGATTGCTCAGATTGAGCATGGAGAGATCGGCCATGCGCTGGTGGAGCTGGCCGAGGCGCGCCGAGACGTAGGACTGGCGCTCTTTGGCGTATTTGTACTCGGCGTTCTCGGAAAGATCGCCGTGGGCGCGAGCGACGCTGATCTCTTTCGGGAGGTCGGTGTGCAGTTCGTGCTCGAGAAGGGCGATTTCGTCCTTCAGCTTTTTCTTAATTTTTTCGGCAAGATCAATCATTTTTCAGGGCGCCTGGAGGGGTTGGCGTAAGGGGCTCGCTCCCACTCTGCTTCGCACGTTAACCAAGGATTATAGAAGATTTGCACGGGACACGGCAAATTAGATGGATTTGGGGGCGGATTGGATACAGCCAAAATGTGCGGGGTGGCGGCTCGGTTCAGCGGCCGACGCTGTCTTGGATTACGGCGTTTACTGGGGGGAGGATGCCTAGGTCTCTGTAGATGGGGCGGATCAGCTTGCGTATACCGCGGAGACGGCTGGCGAACCAGGCGGCGCCGATGATGCAGCAGGCGCCGCTGACCATTACCGTGCACGGCGCGCCGATGGCGTGGGCGAGAGTTCCGGCTAGCAGGCTGCCGAAGGGGGCCATGCCTACGAACGCGACGGTGTAAAAGCTCATCACGCGGCCGCGTTTACTTTCCTCGACGATGGTTTGGATGATTGTGTTGCTTGCGGCCATTTGCTGCATCAATCCGAAGCCGCAGACCAGCATAAGCAGAAGCGAAATCCATAGCGTGCGCGACATACCGAAAAAGACAAGGCCGGCGCCGAAGGCCGCGGTGGAAAGCGGGATCATTTTGCCCAGGCCGAGGACCGTTTTTCGCACCGCGAGAGATATTGCTGAAACCAATGCGCCGACGCCCACGGCGGCCATTAGAAAACCCAGTGTGTGCGGACCGCCGTGCAAAATCGTCCCTGCGAAAACGGGCATGAGCACGGTGAACGGCCAACCCAGCAAGCTGACCGCCGCGAAAAGCAGCAGGATGGTGCGAATCGGCGCGAAGCCGGAAACGTACGTCCAGCCCTCTTTCATTTGCATGAGCACGGAGTCGCTGGTGCGTTTGATGGCGGCGGAGTGCAGGCGCATGGCGTAGAGCGAGGCGATGACGGCGAGGTAACTGATCCCGTCAACCAGGAAGCAGTAGCCTTCGCTGGAGATGGCAATGACCATACCGGCGAGCGACGGGCCGACGAGGCGCGCCAAGTTGACCATGGAAGAGTTCACGGCGATGGCGTTGCCGAGGTCTTGTTTGTCTTCTACCATCTCGACGAGGAAGGATTGGCGGCCGGGCATGTCGAAGGCGTTGATCGTGCCTTGAAAGGCGCTGAGCCAGATGATTTCGTGAATGTTGATGTGGTGGCTGAGGGCGAGTGCGGCTAGTGCGAAGGATTGCAGCATGGCTAGGGCTTGCGTGACGAGCAGAACGTTGCGGCGATTGAGGCGGTCCACCCAGACTCCGGCGACCGGCGCGAAGAGGAATGTGGGGATTTGTCCCGCGAAGCCGACGACGCCGAGGAGAAACGCGGAGCCGGTGAGGCGATAGACGAGCCAGCTGGTGGCGAGACGCGTCATCCATGTGCCCATCAGGGAAATGCTTTGCCCGCCGAAGTAGAGGCGGAAATTTCTGTGACGCAGCGCGCGCCAGGCGTGGGAGATGCCGGCGAGTCTGCGCGGCGGAGAATTGGTGGGAGGGGCCTGGGCGCTCACAGGATTCTATTTTGACATTTCTGGTGCGTGGGGCGGGACGCAAAGTTTGGGGAGTTCGATCCCGGTCACGTCCACCATATATTCCAGAACTGACGGTTGAAAACAGATCGTTGCGGGTTTGTTGAGCTACGGCGGATGTGCGATTGACGGCGTTGACCAACGGTTGATCCGCTTTCTGAGACCGGGACTCAATTCCATCAATTCGCTTATCAAGATCACCAACTCTGGTTTGTAAATCTCCCATTACATGTTGAACCGTAGCAGCCCCATCCGCGACCTTCTTTGCGTTCACGGCAACATCGGCGGCATCGGATGCCATCTGTTTCCGGTATGCCTCGACATCCGAAAATCGAGTGTAGCCAAGGATTCCAAAACCAACAAAAGTGAGTGTTATCACCAACGAGAGAATGGCGAGCCAATTCCCCATGTACTCTGCATATTTCTCGGCGCGGAGTAGTTTCGCTTGATTGGCATCATCTTGGAGTTTTACAAGCTCGGAATCGAGCTGTTGTCGCAGCTCGGCCATCCGCGAATTCATTTCTTCTCGAAGATTTCCGAGTTCATTTGGGCTGGGCTCGGGTGTCATTGAGTCCTTCCTAGGCCGCGAGGCGGATGGTATCTCGGAGTTCGGCCGATAAGAGCCTAGCTCGTGTCGTTACTTCGTGGTATACCAACCTACGGAACATTGAGTTGCCGTCGGTTGTCTTAAAGGAAGGTGTCGCATGTCCGTCGAAGAAAATGTTGTTCTGATGCGGCGTTGGTTCAAAGAAGTTTGGAATGACGGAAAGAGCCAGACCATCTACGACTTGATGGACGAAAATGGCGTTGCCGTTGGACAAGACCAGCCGGGCGTCGAAATTCGCGGGCCTCGGGAATTTGAGGCATTCTATCAACGCATTCGTGGCGCATTTCCAGACATCACTATGACTATTGAAGACAACTTTGGAGTTGACGATAAAGTCGTAGTCCGTTGGTCTGCCGTAATGACCCACACCGGTGACCAGCTCGGGATTCCGGCGACCAACAAGAGAATCAAAGTTACGGGCATTTCAATCGCCCAGATGGAGAACGGTAAGATTGTTCGAGGTTGGGACAATTGGGATCAGCTGGCGATGCAGCAGCAACTTGCTATCGCCGCCGCCGCTCACTCCTAAAAGTTCTTTATCGCATTCCTTGGCGGGCGCGTAGCTCACTCTCAGCACGCGACCAATCTTCCTCCGGTGATCCGAACGGGCAACCTCTGGCTTGCCAGAGTTCGTAGGCGAGGGTCGCGATTTCGTCGTGTGCGATGGTCGTAACGCCATATCCGAACGCCATCGCCTTAGTGAGTTCGTTAGCCGCTTGTGAGTGATACAGCGCTTGGTGTGAATGCTTTTGGCCGGTTATCGCATCGCCTTTTTCGTGTTTTTGCGCGACGCGATGGGCCTCTGCGGCGCGGTCATGTAGTTCGGCGGCGCGGTTGTGGTTCTGCTTTCGATTCTGGTAAAGAGGTTCAGTGTCATGAAGGGCAGGCGTCGGCTCAAGCGACCCCATCTGACCGGATTTAGAGTAGGCGTCTTTTGCGAGTTTGTAGGCGTGATCGGAGTACTCCAACGCCCGTTGCAAATGCCAGTTGACCAACCCGTTGTTCTCATTTTCATTGTGTTCTGCGGCTGTGCGATGAGCGTGCGCCGCTAGTTCGTGTTGATCGGCTGATTGCCGGTGCGTGTCGTACACGTTCCCCTCCTATAGAGAATCTTACATCTCCAAGAATCATTGCTTCAACTTGCCAGTACTGCTCGACGGCCTCGAACCACCGGCAGAACCCTCGTCGAAGTGCCAGACCCAACGCACGGAGAATCGTACGAATCGTCGTTGAGTGTGATTATCGGATGCCGAGGCAGGCCGATCCGACCTTAATTCGCTCGAAAAAATCTCGCACGAGCGAGGCCATGACTTCCGATTACGGGTGGCCATGTTTTCGGAAAGTCTCCGTTTGCAGCGTGTTGCCGCGAGTCGATTTCCGATTACGGGGAAATTGCCTGAAACCTCAAAAAAACATCGTTTTTGTTGGGATTTTGATTGGCTTTTTCTGACAAGTATGAGACACCTTTCTGGTCGGCAATATTCCAAGAGCCGATAGCAACACGCACTTCGGTGCGTTAATCAAGAGTCGGAAAGACTTGTTGCGACCGCGATGGTACGCGGAAAAACACGAGTAGTGGGTCACACCCCGTCAGACTAGGTTAGAGATTCCTAGAGCTGAATGTACCCTTCGCCGTACCGTGGCGCAGGTTCTCGAAAATGGAGAACTGCGTCATGCCTCAGGAACAAAGTCTTACTGCAAGCATTTCCGAAGTAGCAAAACTTCTACACCCCAAAGCAACCATCACGGCTGCGCGTGTATTCGTCCGCGAGAATCGCATCCCTATAGCGTTCCGCTCTGGACGCGGCGGGAGTTGGTTCGTTCCTCGTCAAGCGGTTGTTGACGCGATTGCGAGGCTACCGGACAATTGCCACCAATATGTCGTCGAGCATGATGGAGAGTGCCGTTTTCAGAAGTTCGAAACGCGAAAACACTGCGACGCCATTCCCATACGTTTTCCACATTTCAAGCGTCTCGCCTTCATAAATCTGCCAGCAATTGATGAAATACGCTTCGCTGTTCTGACGGTTGAATGCCTGATTGTCGTTGAGTTTCAGCTCGTCATTCAGGTCATATTTTTGCAAGCCCAGCGCCAGCCTGACGTATTCGTCCGAAGGCAACGCCTCGCGCGGGTCCGTTTCTTTGAAAAGGTCGGTTTGCCGGAGATAAAGCTCTTCGTTCGCGAACAGGTCTCTGAATTTCGGAAGGTCCAAAAATCGGCAGATGCTCGTATTGGCTGGCGGTTCTGTGCACGCGTCATGCGGAACGATGGGCATCGGATCAAGTGCTCTTCGGATGCCGCCGTCGCCACTCTTCCCGACATTCCTGCAATTGAACCTTGAAAAATGGTTCGACCAGACGACGGTCGGCGTCCAGCGACGGACTCAAGCCTCGGCAAGCGGTTCCGTCTGTTTCCCGAGCTGTTGCGCTGAAGGGATGCCGTCGCCTTGCGGAACGGACGGAGCAAACGCGCGATCAAACCCAGAGATCAGGTAGGTGAACCATTTCTCGATTTCGGCCTCGGTGACCAGCTCCGCTCGAAACAGCGCGCTGTAATTGACTTCGATCTTATATTCCTCGACCCCAAGCAGACGGTAAATCCAACCAAAGGAATTCAAGAATCGAGGGTCTCGCCATTTCCGTCTGAGGAAAACCACGGTTGGTGCGAGACCCCAGCTCTCTAGCTGTAGAACGTAATCTTGGTCGTCCTTGTGGAAGCTGAAACTGCGCACCAACGGCTCCGGTGGGAGATAGGACTGGACATCAATCAGCAAGTTCCCGGCCTTGTCGTTCACTGCATCGGCGATGCGCCCCATCATCGTCAGTAGTTCCGATTGATCCAACTGCTCGCGATAAAGGGCCAAGTATCGGCTGTGGTCCCTGCCATTAACATGGTGCTCTAAGAACTGCCAAAGAGACGGCGCACGGCGGCTCATTTGATTCCTTTCGGCCCATCGAAAAATCGCGACGGCGGCCTGTTGAAGTTCGAGTAGCCCTTCTACACGGCAACCACTTATTACAAAACTTCCCGGACTAGTGATGGCGACAACTTCAGCACCTCAGCCCACAGGTGTAAAACCGCCCTTAACGCTTGCACCACCCGCGCCGGATCGGACACCCCGCTCATCCTCCAGGTGTTGTGCGCACCACTAAGTGCCGAGAACTCGGTTTCCGAGCCCCCGGTTGTTAGGATCGCAAGCGGAACGTCCGCAAGACGGAATTCAGTTTTAATCTCCCGTACGATCCTAGGCCCCTTTCCTTCGTGGAATCTCAAGTCGAGCACAAGGAAATCTGGCCTTGGCGCACCACTCCATTCCATCTCCTTGCACAGCATGTGAACTAGCTCGGAATCACTTGCATCCGTGCATGAATGGCCGTGCAAGTTCTCACTTCGAGCCGCGTCTTGGATAGACCTTGAATCACCACCATAATCTTGTACCAGGAGAATGGGTGTGAGGCGACCATCGGTGGGCGAACTAAACTTCCCAGGCGGAAGTTGCGCTGAGAGCCGGTCGCGCAGGAGATGAGCTGTCTCCGAGGTGGACTTCGGAATGCACTCTGGCTTGCTATAGTCTTTGGGGGCGGGGTGGGCGTGCTCGGCCTCTCTGCGCACAATAATACCATCCTCATTCGTGTACTTGGGCTGGGCAACACGCATGAGGATCATCTAGGCTTCGCGTGTCAAAAGCCTGGACTCAGTGATCTCGCTCGGAAAGGCGACTGGTACTCTAACTAGTAAAGCATTGGATCTCGTAGTACGTACCTGTACACCAATACTGCAAACCCTTTAGAGATGCAAGGAGAAAAGTTGTGTCGCGAGAGGCGGTGCCGGATTTATAAGATCGAGTCCAGTTTTGATTAGGGTGATTGGAAAGAATATCCCGGAAGAAATCGTAAGCCACTCGGCGATAGGCATAGGCGCGATATTCGCATTACAAAAAATGGCTGCGCGTACGCAGGGGCCATATTGCTCCGTTCTGGTGCGGGAGTCTGACCGGCATTCTTCCAGAACTTTCGCAGTGCTCTGGCAACTTCGCGGTTCGCACGTTCTTCGAACGTAGCCATGGCGGGCTACAAATGCTCTGAAAACAGTAGCACGGAAGTAGCAAGGTGTAAAAGTACGCGTTTTATAAGGGAAAATGTACTATGGCGGAGAGGGGGGGATTCGAACCCCCGATCCCGATTTTGTCGGGATAACTGCTTAGCAGGCAGCCCTGTTCGGCCACTCCAGCACCTCTCCGCGGGAATTACGAATGGCTCGGCGTGCGGCGGCCTGCGCCGGTTAGTATAGCATCAACGTTTGAGCGGCGAACCACAACGCGCGAATTCGCTGCAACGGCTGCGGCCGAAAATTTGTCGGTTTGCATCACGCACACTTCAGGGCTGTGGATTCAGCGGAGGGTCTTGGACTGTCGCGGGGCGGTCTTCGGTGGTGGCGCGCACGATGGCGGATTCGTCGGTATAAAAGCTGCGGTAGCCGAAATTTCCGGCGCGAGCGGTGAGGGTGTAGGCGGCGATGCGGCCGCTCGGGTCTGGTTTTCCTGGCGAGTATTGCAGGGTGTAGTGGACTAGCTGCGCGGATTGGGCGGCTTTGCGGACGGTGTCGCCCAGAGTTTCGAGCGAGGGCGGTACGCTGCCTTCGCTTTGTTGGTAGGTGTTGATCGCTTGCCGGATGGCGGCCAGGGATTCGCGGGCGCGGCCTTCGGCTTCGGTTTTCGAGCCGGATAATTTCCAGGGAACGGCGAACCAGGCGATGGCCCAGAGGGTCGCGAGAAGGATGCCGCAGACTGCGGCGACGCGTTTGTAGTTGGTCTTTGTGGGCTTGGGGGATCTGCCGGCTAGCAACAATTCGGTGTCGGCCAGCGCTTTTTGGTCGGCGCCGCAGTAGGGGCAGACTTCGCTGGCTTGGTTGATGAGTTCTTCGCACTCGGGGCAAGAGTACATGGGCGGGACAGTTTAACAGTTTTCGGTTTGGGGCATGGGATCGGTCCAGGCTGTCTGCTGCGGACGATCAAATGATCTAGCACAGATTGCACCGAGAAAAGCCGCAGAGCACGGAGAAGGCGGGAGAGTTCCCTACCTGCGGCCGGCAGGCTTCGGCCGGCTTGAAACCAAGGCGCCGACCTCCCTTCGCAAAATCACTCCGGGCAGGCAGGATGACGATGCTCGTCGCATCGTCAGGGAAGCACGGAGCGCGAATGGGCCGGGCAACTCGCTGGGCAATTCGGGTATCATCTCTTGCAGCGGTTCGGCCAAGTTGCGGTTGCGCAGGCGCATATGCCGTCCAGCCCGGCAGGACAATTCGTTTCGATTGAGTTGGCGCGGGGCCTTCTGCAAAAGGGGGCCGCGCCCGCGGAATGGAATCTGACGGTGGAGCGTTTTCAGCTGGCGCTGGAACGCAGCGTGGCGCATCGTTTTACCAGCGCGGCTTCTCACCTGTCTGGTGGCGCCTCCTCCAACACGCTTTCCAATACACCCTCCCACGCATCGCCCGATGCGCGCGCGATCCGCGCGTATCTGGATTCGCTGCATGCCGCGGATTTGGCGCTGGCTTGTGCGTGCAGCGACGGGAATGCGGCGGCGTGGGATTTTTTCATGGCGCGATTCCGATCCGAGCTGTATCGCGCGGGACGGGCGATTGCGGGAGAATCAGCGGGGCGCGAGCTGGCGGATTCTTTGTACGCAGAACTTTATGGGCTGCGGGAAGTGGCGGGGCAGCGCAAATCGCTGTTCGATTATTTTCTGGGACGCAGCAAGCTGACGACGTGGCTCCACGCGATTTTGGCGCAGCGTCATGTGGACGGAATCCGCCGCGCGCGTAGGACGGAGCCGCTGGAGGAGGGCGAGGCGGGGGAACACGCTTATGCCGCGCAACAATCGTCGTTGGCGAATTCGGCGGCGAGTTCGCCGGACCTGGAGCGCAATCGGTTTCTCGCGATATTGCAGACGGTGCTGACGGCGGCGCTGGACGCGCTTGAGCCGCGGGATCGTTTGCGGCTGGCTTATTATTATGTCGAGGGGCTGACGCTTGCCGAGATTGGCCGGCTGGTGGGCGAGCACGAGGCGACCGTCTCGCGGAAGCTGGAGCGCACGCGGCGGGAGATTCGCAAACATGTGGAGGGGGCGCTGCGGCAGGAGAAGAAGTTGAGCGCCGCGCAGTTGCAGCTCTGTTATGAGTATGCGCGCGAAGAATGGCCGTTCGACTTGACGCGGGCGCTTTCGCAAGAGGAGTGAACGGCGGAACAGTGGCGCAAGAATCGGCGTTTCGCGCGTTCTAAGTTTGACAGAGGGGATCAGGAGAAGGAATGGCAGCGCGGGAAGAAGACAAGGCGATGGCGGGGTTGCTGCGGCGAAGCCTGGCGCAGGACGCGGGCGGGCGCTCGGGCTCGGGTGAGGATTGCCCGGGGCCGGAGATTCTCGCGGCTTATTTCGATCGCGCGCTGGATGCGCGGGAAACCGCGCGCTACGATTTGCATTTTTCGCGCTGCTCGGTTTGCCGCGAACAACTGGCGGCACTGGCGCGCGCGGGCGATGCGTCCGATGTGCCCGATGGGAAAGACGCGGAGAAAAAAACTGCAGGCGCTTGGGATTGGCTGGCGGGGCCGCGGTGGTTGATGCCCGCGGCTGCGATGCTGGTGGCGCTGCTTGTGTTTGCCGGGATTGCTCGGCGCATGAGGAAGCCTGTGGCGCCCGCGAATGAGATTGCGATGTCGCGGCCTGATGCGGTGCCATCGCCGAACTCTGTGCCGCCGGCCAACCCTGCGTCGCGCGAGAGCTCTGCGCCATCAGCGGACGTTGTGCGGCGTCCTGAAAATGCGCGGGCGTTAGATGTTGCGCCATCCGCCGCGACGTCGGCTTCCCGGGCGATGTCTCCCGTGTCTCACTCCAACATCGCGTCGCGACCTGACGAATTGTCGCCGGCCGGCGCCGCGAGCGCGCAACCTCCGGTGGCACGGGCTGCGCCATCGCAACCGCAGATGATGGCTCGGCAGAAGAGTCCAGGGGTGGTGAGGGAAGCGGGGCGCGGGGGAAGCGCGAACGCGGCGTCCGCTGCAGGTGTGACTACATCCGATGGGACGGCAAGTGTATCTGCGGCTGCGCCGGCGCTGGACACGACGGTGGCTGCGGCAGCGCCGCCAGCGAAGAAGTCGGAAGCGGGATCGCTGGAGAGTGATACGAGTGCGGCTGTGCAGGCATATGAAGCGAAGGAATCGAACGCGGCAAAAACGAAATTGCCGGTGACGGCGGTGCCTGCGCAGTCTCTGAGTGCCGCGAATCGGACTGCGAGCCAAACGACCGAGGTTGCGGCGCTGGCGAAATTGCAGGAAACGCAAGTTTCGTCGAATCTGATGAACCTGCAGATTCAAACGCCGGATCCAAAGATTTTGTGGATGGTCGCCAGCCCGGGCTTGATCGAAAAATCCGAGGATGGCGGCACGACTTGGAAACCGGAAAATGTGGAGACCCGCAGGTTGATTTTAGCCGGCAGCGCGCCGACGCCGAAGATTTGTTGGATGGTCGGAGTGAACGGGACCATCCTCCGGACGGCCAATGGAACGCATTGGAAAACGATAAGCCCGCCGGCGGAAACGGATTTTGTGCGTGTGGAAGCGTTGGATGCGTTGACAGCGACGGTTACGGCGATGGACGGGCGAAGGTTTTCAACGTCCGACGGCGGGAAGCGCTGGATCATCGCGAAATAGACGGCGACTACGCGAGCGATTTTATCGTGTTTTGCTCTGCAAGAAAATCCTGCAGCAACGTTCAAAGAGGGAAGAATCAATCTAGGGAGGCGAAAGCCATGTCCTTGCGCACGCGAAAGGTATTTGGCACGGCGGTTTTGGCGGTGTTTTTTGCGACCGCGCTTTTGGCGGGATATTTGCGGCGGGTTCACGCGGCGCCAGGGCAGAAAGACGAGCAGGCGGCGGGACGCTCTTCGAACCCGGCAGGTTCTCAGGACAAGGCCGCTTTGACGACCAACGAAAAAGATCAGGTGGATTTGGCCGTGACAGTTTACAACTCGAACCTGGCGCTGGTGCGTGACGTGCGGCAGATTCATCTCTCAGCAGGAGTTTTTCCGTTGCATTTTGAGGACGTGGCCGCGTCCATCAATCCCGCGACGGTGCATTTCCGTTCGTTAAGCGAGCCGGCGAAGTTGAGCGTGCTGGAACAGAATTACGAATACGACCTGCTGGATTCGCAGAAACTGATGCAGAAATACGTGGGACGAGAAGTGGGGTTCAATTGGAACGGAGTGGATATGACGGGTTTGCTCCTGGCCGACAACAACGGTCCGGTTTGGAAAGTGAACAATCAAATCATTACCGGATTGCCGGTGGGCACCTTTCGTTTCCCCGAACTCCCGGATAACCTTTACAGCCGGCCAACGCTGGTGTGGATGCTTGATAATCGCGGCGCGAATGCGCAGAAAGTGGAAGCTTCGTATTTGACGAGCAACATGAATTGGAAGGCGGACTACGTTTTGACCGTGACGCGGGATGAGAAGGCGGCGGACCTGGACGGCTGGGTGACGCTGACCAACAGCAGCGGCGTAGCGTATGGCAACGCCAAATTGCAACTGGTCGCGGGAGATATTCACCAGACTCAGCCGCAGCCGATGGCTTCCCGTGGGGCCGTCATGGTTATGTCCGAAGCTGCGCCGGTGAAGCAATTTGCGCAAGAATCATTCGGCGAGTATCACCTGTATTCGCTCGAGCGGAGAACTTCGATTCAGAACAATGAGTCGAAGCAGATCAGTTTGCTCAACGGCACGGGAGTTCCGGTGGAGAAATATCTGATGGTGGAAGGACAGGCGTATTACTACCGCAATCCGCAGGGGATTGGGAACGCGATTCCTGAGCCGGTGAAAGTTTATTACCGCTTCAAGAATCTAGAGAAGGGTGGCCTCGGGATGCCGCTGCCGGCGGGAACGGTGCGCGTGTACCAGGCGGATTCTGAGGGCGGCGTGCAGTTTGTGGGCGAGGACAATATTCAGCACACGCCGAAAGACGAAACGCTGAAGATTTACATCGGTAATGCGTTCGACGTGGTGTGCGAGCGCAAGCAGACGGACTACAAGAAGCTGGCGAGCAATCTTTACGAAATGGAGTATGCGATTACATTGCGGAATCACAAGGATGGGCCAGTGACGGTGGAAGTGCGCGAGCCGGTGGGCGGGGATTGGGAAGTGGTGGAGTCGAATTTCAAGCCAGAGAAGCTGGATGCGACCGCTATCGGATTTCACGTTCCGGTGGAGAAAGACGGGAGCGCGACCTTGACTTATCGCGTGCGGGTGAAGTGGTAAGACCACCGCAAAAGATTTAACACAGAGGGCACGAAGGAAAAGCGGAGGAATATCGGAGACGGCAACGGCTATTACCGCAGCGACGCCCCGGCTGTGTCGGGCCAAACGCCCGACGCTGAGAAAAGCAACGGCGAGTCGGCGATGCGGCTGACACTGTGGCCAACTGGGGCGCAGCAAGCAGCGCCCCTGAGTATTTGTGTTTGCGGTGATGTATGGGCGGGCACGGCATGCCGTGCCCCGACGAAAATTGAAGAGCCCAGCCAAGATTGCCTGTGCGACGATGCCTGTCAGCGATTGCAGCAGGCTTGCTTGTCCACGATCGTCAGTTCGCGGGCGAATACGGCGTTGGTGGGGAACTCGACGGCGAGTTCGGCGAGTAAGGTGCGCGCAAGCGCCGGCTTTTTTTCCCGCTCGTACGCGAGCGCGAGCATGACTTTCGCAAACGGCTTCAGGTAATGGCCGTGGTCGGCGGCGGAGCCCATCTGGTCCATGCCGCGCAGCTTATCGCCATGCAAGCCGCCAAACCAGAGGAAGGCGCGCTTATAACTGGGGAGGCTGCCAATCACGTAATTGCTCATGCCCAGCGCGACGTTGGCATCCTGCTGCGTTGGATCGATCGCCAGCAGTGTTTTGGCGTCGGCTTCGGCTAGGCGCATCATGGAAAGTCCCGGCAACTGCTTCTTTATGACGATCGCGTCGTAATCGGATTCCATTCCGTCGGCAATGGTGAGCGCGAGCAATCCGTGGATGTCGTGCGGATTCGTCCGAAGCAGAGCCTTGGCCTGTTCGCGGGCCTTACTGTTCGCCGCGACAAACCCGGCATTGTGGTTCTGCTCAGCGGTGCCAGAGAGGCCGCCCAGGAACGTCGCATCGTTAACGAAAAACTCGGAAGTGAGCACGCCGCGCGCGTGGAACTGCTCGAAAAGATAGCACGCGGCTTCGGAAGCTTTGCCGAGCGGATCGTCGGGGCGCGCTTTCTGATACGACACGAAATCGAGGCGGGCGTCGTCGAATTTCAGTTCGTAGAGATGGCGATAGCCGTTTTCTAGGAACTTCGCGGAAGGATCGGCTTCCATCACGGGAACCTGCGGCGACGCGGGAGCCGGAGTGTCCGCGTCCGTTTGCGCGGAGATGACGAGCGGCGAAAACGCGCAAGCCAGCAGCAGCACCGCAGCGATCCAAAGCCCGTGGGCGCGCCTTCTGCGTAGTTGGCTCGTTGTTCGGGCAAACCGTCGCCCGATTTTTCGTCGGTAGGCAATAGGCATTAAGTTTTCACCCAGCAGTCTTGCGGTGGAAAAGGCGTTGGGTGCCGCGCTCTCTCTATGCAATTAGAAGTGTACCGCAAATCTTTGGTTGCTTTCCGCTGACTGTTCTAAAGATTACCTAAAATAAATTCCACCGTCCTCTGAATTTCGAGCATGCGAGCGGCGGGGTCGCTGATGCCGTGGCCGCGGCCGGGGAAAGCCATGAACTGGTCGGGATAGCGGCCGCCGTCAATCATGGCATTGAGCAACTCCACGGAATTGGCGAAGTGGACATTGTCATCGCCGGTGCCATGGACCAGCATGAGTTTGCCTTTCAGATATTCGGCTTGATTCACGGGCGAAGAATCCTTGTAGCCTTCGGCATTGTCCTGCGGACGGCCCATGTAGCGCTCCGTGTAAATGGTGTCGTAGAGCTTCCAGTCGGTTACGGGCGCGTCGGAAACGCCCAGCTTGAAGACGTCCGGAGCGTTGAAGAGCGCCTCCAGAGTCATGTAACCGCCGTAGCTGCCGCCCGTGATGCCGATCCGCGCAGGATCCACATAACCGAGCGATTTCAAATATTTCACGCCGGCCAGCTGGTCCTGCAGCTCGATTTTGCCCATGTGATGATAGAGCGGAGTTTCGAAAGCATGGCCGCGGCCCCAGGAGCCGCGATTATCGACCGTGAAAAGGATATAGCCGTTTGCCGCGTACACCTGGTCCAAAAGGTACCGCAGGCCGCCCCAAGCATTACGCACGAGCTGCACGTGCGGGCCCCCGTAGACATTGATCAGCACCGGATATTTTTTCGTTGGATCAAAAGTGGTGGGCTTGATAAGCGAGGCGTTCAGCTTCGTGCCATCGTCTGCAGTGACTTCGACGAATTCGACGGGGGACAGTTTATATTCGGCGAGTTCGGGAACTTTGCCTTCGTTGACGACTGCTACTTTTTTGCCGTCCATGCGGTAGAGGTCCTGGCGAGCGGGCGTCGCGGCGTTGGAGTAGGTGTCCACGAACGCGGAAGCATCGGGCGCGATTCTGGCGGAGTGCGTGCCGGCATCTTTGGTGATGCGCGTCAGGGATTTGTCGCTGAGCGCGACGCGGTACAGCTGCGTTTCGCGGACATCCTCCTTATTGGAAATAAAATAGATGAAACCGCGCGCTTCATCCACCGCTGGATGATTTGCCGAGCCGGGACCAAAGCCGCCGAGATCGGAAATGGACCATTCGCCGCTGGTTAGCTGGGCTAGCTCCTTGCCGGAATCATCGTAAAGATAGAAATGGCGGTAGCCGGTGCGTTCGCTGGACCACAGGAAACGTTTATTGTCGGAGAAAAAATACAGGTCGTCGCTGATGTTGATCCAGTATTTGTCGGACTCGGTGAGGATCGTTTTCGAGGCGCCGGTTGCGACGTCGGCGAAAAGCAGGTCGAGCTGATTTTGCGCGCGATTGAGGCGCTGAATGGCGATGCGGCGGCTGTCTGGCAGCCAATTCACACGCGCGAGATAGACGTCAGTGTTTGCGCCAGTGTCGAGCCAGCGAGTTTCAGGGTTTGTACTTGCAGACCCTGAGCCGGAAGGCGTCGGTCCGCCAGTGACGCCGACGATGCCGACGCGCACGATCGGATTCGCTTCGCCGGCTTGCGGATAGCGCGTGAATTCGCTGCCACCGGTGGAAGAACTCATGTCCGCGATGGAGTAGCGCGTCACCGGGCGCTCATCCATTTCGTAATAAGCGATTTTCGTGGAATCGGGCGACCACCAGTAGGCGGTGCGCGCGTCGAGCTCTTCGGGATGAACCCAGTCGAGCTTGCCTTTCAGAACTTCTTCGCTGCCGCCGGTGGTGAGCGCGGTGACGGCGCCTGAGGAAATATTCACGACGAAGAGATTTGCGCTGCGCGAAAAACTGATCCAGCGGCTGTCGGGTGAAAATTTGGGATCTTCGATTTCTGCTTCGCTGCTGAGTATCGGTTTGGGCGTCATGGATTTCAGATCGAGGAGCACCAGACTGTTGCTGCCGATGAAGAGCAGGGAATTGCCGTCGGGGGACCACAAATAATTGTCGGCCTGCACTCGGCCGAGGCCGGTGGCCTGGCTGGTCTTGGCTTTCTCGGGCTGCATGACGGATTTTAGGGTTGCGGCGTTGACGAGAACTTTGCGCTCGCCCGTCGAGCCGTCCATGGTCCAGAGCTGCGTGACAGCGTCTTTGCCGGAGCCCTCGCGGTCGAGATAGGAGAAGCGTTTGCCGTCGGGCGCCCATTCGATTCCTTGGGTCAGGCGTCCGCCGAGAGATGGGGGACGAAATAGGCGCTCGACAGTGATTTCTTTGCCTGTTTGCGCGGCGGGCGATTGCGCAAGTAGTGGCGCGGATAGCGATGCGGCGAGAACGCCGACGGAAAGAAAGCCGCCAAGCATTGCGCGCGAAAAACGGGGCATAAGTGCCTCCTGACAGAAACGCGTCATTCTATATCTCGCGTGCGAATTGCGGAATGGCTTACGGCAGAATTCCTTGGTTGGGAGTCAGCCGGCGCGCTGTGCCGTGGAAACTTGGCCGATTGGCGCGGATCCGGCGCGCCGCTTGCGCGCTAGGACGAATGCGACGATGGTAACGGCGAGCGCCAGCGCCAGAAACGCGCCGTCGTGCAGAAGCGTCTTGGGTCCCAGGCGTTCGCCGGGGCCAAAGCAGCCGCAATTGATTTCCAGACCCGCCCGGTAGGTACGAACCTGCGTCGCAAAAAAAGCGGCGATCAGCAGCGTGGTCACTAAAGCTGAATACGGGAGAAATACGCCGCTAAGAAGCCACAGGCCGAGGAACAGCTCGAAGGGCGGAAGCAGATGCGCCACCGGACTGACCAGTTGCGGCGGCAGCAGTTGGTAAGAGTCCACCTGCATGGCGAATAGAGAGAGCGAGGTCTTGATGGAAGCGGCGGTCCAGGGCACAGCGGCTTGTGGTTTTAGCTTGGCGTACGCGGCGAGGAGAAAAATTGCAGCGAGAGCCAATCGCCCCAGTAGCAGCAGCGTGCGAGCAAGACTTCGGTGCGTTTCGTTGGGCGTCATCGGTCGGCTTCGGTTATTGGCTCAAGAGCGTGTCGAAGAATTGTTTCAGGATCGGCCAGGTGATAATGCCGGAGGACGCCGGATAGCTCTGGCCTTTGTAGCGAATGATAAATGTGGGAGTCGCCTGCACCGGAACCTGGTAGCCCAGCACGATGTCTTGCACGATGTACGGATCGACTGGGCAGCCCGGATCGGGCTGCGGCACGGAGCGGTCGGCCTTCGAAGTGGCTGGCGCGGCGGTGCAACCCTTCAGGATTCCCTGGACGCGTTTGAAATTCGCAGGGCTCAACACTCCGGCGACGTATTTTTCCAGGTCGCCGTCCGCGGTCCATTTGGCCTGGTTGTCGAAGAGCGCTGCGTCCACATCCTGAAATTGTCCAATCATGCCGGCGGCGTTGGCCCAGCGAGCGGCTTGGCCGGAATAGGTGTGCATCTGCAGCGGGAAATCGTGATGCACGAGGTAAACTTTTCCTTGGGCGACGTAGTCCTGAATCATCGCACGCAACGTGTTTTCGAAGAAGTTGCCGCACGAAGGACACTGGTAGTCGCTGAAAACTTCCATAGTGATGGGCGCGTTGCGGTTGCCGATGGTTTTTACCGGAGCGGTGGGCGCGGCCGTATCGGCAGCGGCGCGCTTGTGCGCGGGCGCAGCGGTTTTAGCGGAGGTGGGCGTCGTAGTTTGCGCCGGAGAAGCTGGCACGAGGAACGCCAAGGCTGTGAGTATGGCGGCGGCCCATTGCGCGCGTGAGGTCAGGCCGCGAACCAGAAAGCGCTGGAATCCAGAAATCAACTCATCCTCCTAAGCATCAAGTTAGAGCGAGCGAACATTGTAACGCGAAATGTTGGCGACGAAGCGCCGGGTTGTGCCGCGATGTGCTGCCGGCGAACGTGTCAGTTCTGGGATGCCGCCAGCAGAGAGTTGGTTCGCCGGGGCGGGGGAAGCCAGAAGCCTTGCCGCAAAGGCACAGCAGCACAGCGGTAAAGACGCGAAGAAGCCAGGAGGCAAGGAAACGGGGGTTACCGAGCGCGATCGGGCGGGTATTTGCGAAACTTGATTGTAAAGCTAGCATTTGCATAGGAATACAGACACATAGAAAACTTGACAATGACACACTCAACGTGTACTATGGGTAGGATTTCGAGCGAGCTTCCCGCTAGAATGCTCGCCGAACGTTATTAGGAGCGAGATCCATGAGCAAGATTATAGGAATTGACCTGGGCACGACGAATTCGGTGGTAGCGGTCATGCAGGGCGGCGAGCCAACCGTAATTCCCAACCAGGAAGGTGCGCGCACGACTCCTTCGGTAGTCGGCATCACCAAGACGGGCGAACGTCTGGTGGGCCAGGTGGCCAAGCGGCAGGCGATCACCAACCCGGAAAACACGATTTATTCGATCAAGCGGTTTATGGGCCGGCGCTACGACGAAGTGAGTGAAGAACTAAAGATGGTGCCCTACAAAGTGGTGAAGCACGGCGAAGGCGTCGCGGTGTCGGCATACGGCAAGGAATACACGCCGCCCGAAATCTCGGCGATGATTCTGCAGAAGCTGAAGCTCGCCGCGGAAGATTTTCTGGGCGAGAAAGTGACCGACGCGGTGATCACCGTGCCGGCATATTTCAACGACGCGCAGAGGACCGCGACGAAAGACGCGGGCAAGATCGCCGGTCTGGACGTCAAGCGCATCATCAACGAGCCGACGGCGGCGGCACTTGCCTACGGTCTCGATAAGAAGAAGGATGAGACCATCGCAGTGTACGACTTCGGCGGCGGCACGTTCGACATTTCCATCCTGGAAGTCGGCGAGGGCGTGATCGAAGTGAAGGCCACCAATGGCGATACGCACTTGGGCGGCGACAACATTGATCAACGCATCGTGGACTGGCTGGTGGAGGAGTTCAAGAAGGACGAAGGTCTGGACCTGAAGAGCAAGGGGAACGAGATGGCGTTGCAACGCCTGCGTGACGCAGCGGAGCGCGCCAAGATCGAACTGTCCAGCACGATCGAAACCGAGATCAATCTGCCGTTCATCACGGCGGATGCGAACGGTCCTAAGCACCTGGTGAAGAAACTGACGCGGGCCAAGCTGGAAGCGATGGTGGACGATATCGTCAAGCGTTCGGTCGAGCCTTGCAAGCAGTGCATGAAGGATGCGGGCGTGGACGCCAGCAAGATCAACGAAGTGGTGCTCGTCGGCGGACAGACGCGCATGCCGATGATCCAGCAGCTGGTAAAAGACCTGTTCGGCAAGGAAGGCCACAAGGGCGTGAATCCTGATGAGGTCGTCGCGGTAGGCGCGGCCATTCAGGGCGGCGTGCTGGCGGGCGAAGTGAAGGACATTCTTCTGCTGGACGTGACTCCGCTTTCGTTGGGCGTTGAGACGCTCGGCGGCGTGACTACCGTGCTGATTCCGCGGAACACTACGATTCCGACGCGCAAGTCGGAAACGTTTTCGACCGCGGCGGACAATCAGACGTCGGTCGAAATTCACGTGCTGCAGGGCGAGCGGCCGGTCGCCAGTGGAAACCGCTCGCTCGGCAAATTCCACCTGGTGGGATTGCCGCCGGCTCCGCGCGGAGTGCCGCAGGTGGAGGTGACGTTCGACATTGACGCGAACGGCATCTTGAACGTCTCGGCAAAAGACAACGCGACGGGCAAGGAGCAGAAGATCACCATCACGGCATCCACTGGTTTGTCGAAGGAAGAAGCCGAACGCATGAAGAAGGAAGCGGATTCCCATGCGGCAGAGGACAAGGCGCGGCTTTCGGAAGTGGAAGCCCGCAACCGGCTGGATAATTTGGTGTACCAGACGGAAAAAGTGGTGAAAGACAATCGCGAGAAGCTGGCCGAGTCCGAGGTGAAGGCGGCTGAAGAGGCGCTCGACGAAGCCCGCAGAGCGCTGGCGGAAGGCGGCTTGGACAAGTTGAACGCGGCAGCGGAAAGCCTCACCAAAGCTTCGCACCACATCGCGGAAACGATGTACAAGGCGCAGCAAGCGTCGGGCGCGGCAGCGGGAGCACCGGGCGGCGCGGATGGCGCGAGCGGCGGCGCTGCGCATGGCGGCAACACTTCCGGACCAGGCGATGTGGTGGATGCCGAGTTCGTGGATGTTGACGACTCGAAGAAGCCGAATTGAAATCACGCAACGCGTGATTTCATCCTGCGGACCGGCAGCGCCGGTACGAAGGATCTGGCAGCAGACGCGGCTGACCGTAGGGGCGGGCCATTGAGATGAAAATGGGACCCGCCCCTACATTTGTGTGCTCGATCAAATAGGATTTAATTTCGCTCTATTATGGCGACGACTACCAAACAAGATTATTACGAGCTGCTGGGCGTAGCGCGCAATGCGGCGGTGAAGGACATTCGCGCGGCTTATCGCAAGCTCGCGCGCAAGTATCACCCCGACCTCAATCCCGGCGACAAATCCGCGGAAGAAAAATTCAAGCAGATTCAGGAAGCCTACGAAGTTCTTTCCGACACCAAGAAACGCCAGGTGTATGACCAGTTCGGATTCAACACGCCGGGGCAGGGCGGAGCTCCGCCGCCGGGTGGCGGATATAGTTACGGCGGCGGCGCCGCGCCGGAAGATGTCCATTTCGATTTCGGCGGGTTTGATTTTGGCGGCGGCGGCGCAGGTGGGGGCGGCGGGACCAGCTTCCGCGATTTATTCAGCCAGGTTTTCCGCGGGCAGAATGCGGCCCGCGAGGCGAACGAGCGCGAACCGGGCAGCGACCTGGAATTTCAGATTGAGATCCCCTTCGCCGAAGCGATGCGCGGCGCGGTGAAAAAGCTGAGCATCACGCGGCTGGATGTGTGCAACGTGTGTCACGGAGCGGGCGTGCAGCCGGGCGATGAAAAAGTTTGCCCCACGTGCGGCGGCACGGGGCAGGTGACGCAGGTGAGCGGCAAGATGCGTTTTCAGATTGCCTGCTCGCGCTGCGGCGGCACGGGACGTTTGCATACCATGTGCAAGAATTGCGGCGGAGAAGGCCGCGTGCCGCGCGTGGAATCGCTGGACGTGCGCATACCGCCGGGGGCGCAGACAGGCTCGCGCGTGCGCGTCGCGGGGCGCGGCAATGCGGGGTTGCACGGCGGAGCGCCGGGCGATCTGTACATTGTGATGAAGGTGGAACCGCATCCATTTTTTGAACGCCGCGGCGATGATCTTTACACCGTGGTTCCGGTGACGGTGACGGAGGCGTCGCTCGGGTCGAAAGTGGAAGTACCGACGATTGATGGGCGCGCGCAGGTGCGCATTCCGCCAGGCACCAACAGCGGGAAAAAGCTGCGCTTGCGCGAAAAGGGCGCGCCTTCGATAAGGCAGCCCGGAAAGCGCGGCGATCAGATCGTGGAGGTGCAAATCGTGGTACCGAAACCAGAGGACGAGCGCGTGCGCAATCTTTTGAAGGAACTGAGCAAGCTCGATCCGGAAGATCCACGGCGCGAAATATTTTCGCGCGCGACGGTTTGAGGAGAAGTTTCATGGCAGCGCGTCCCAGGAAAAGAGCGAAGGCCGGTTACATGATCAGCGCGGTGGCGGAGTTGTACAAGCTGCATCCGCAGACGTTGCGGCTGTACGAGCGCGTCGGATTGCTCACGCCTTCGCGTTCGCAGGGCAATACGCGGCTGTACACGGACCAGGACTTGGAACGGCTGGAAGTGATTCTGAATTTGACGCGCGAGCTGGGCGTGAACCTCGCGGGGATTGAAATCATTTTGAACATGCGGGACAAGATGGCGGAGATGCAGTCGCAGATGGAAGCGTTCACGCATTTTGTGCGCAGCGAAATGGCGCGCGGATTTAATGCCGGCGAGGACCGGAAATATCGGAATGCGATCGTGCGCACGACGCCGCGGCAGGCCATCCGCGTGCATAAGTAAGCCACCGTAGCTGATCTGCGTTTTCATTTTCCTCGAAGCTTTCCACAGGTGCGACAACTTCCACAGCCATGGGTGTGCTTGCGCGCGGCGCGGGTGGCGCTTATTCTTGCAAGATGGCGCGAGCAGATTGTCCGCATTGTGAGGGTAGTGGCTGGAAAGTGGTGGAGCGCACCACGGAAGGTGCGCAGGCGCTCGCGGCGGACCTGCCGGGCGCGGGAGCGGGCGAGCCGAAGATGGTGTGGGCGGTGCCGTGCGATTGCACCACGGGCGACCGCACCGAGCGTGCTTTGCAGCGTTCGCGCGTGCCGGAACGCTACCGGCATTGCGATTTTGAAAATTACGAGACGGACAACGATATTGAAAACGTTTCGCGCGAGCAAATGGCGGCGTGGAATCGCAGCCTGGCGCAAGCGAAATTGATGGTGCAGCGGTTTGCGGACGAATTTCCCGTGGGCAGCGAGCACGGATTGCTGTTGATGGGCCCGTGCGGCGTGGGCAAGACGCACCTGGCAGTTTCGGCGCTGAAGTCCATCGTGCTGCGCGGGCATAGCGGGCTTTTTTACGATTACCGCGAGCTGCTGAAAGCGATTCAGGACAGTTACAATCCGGAGAGCCAGGCGACGGAAATGAACGTGCTCGAGCCGGTGCTGAAGGTGGAAATTTTGGTGCTCGACGATGTGGGTTCGAGCAAGCCTTCGTTGTGGGCGCTCGAGACCGTGGGGCACGTGCTGAATACTCGTTACAACGAGAAGCGCGTGACGTTGCTGACCACCAACTTTTTGGATTCGGACGCGGGGACCGGAACTGCCGCAAATGGGGCGCCGGCCGCGCGGGTCGCGGGAATGCGCGCGCCGACGATTGAAGATTCACTCACCGAGCGCGTCGGCAAACGCATTCGTTCGCGTTTGTATGAAATGTGCCGTACGGTGGAAATTTTCGCGGCGGATTACCGCAAAGAAATTCGTCATGCGGGACCGTTTCGTTAAGTGAAACCGCAATGCGGGCCGCCTACTGTGCTTGCTAGCCCGCCAACGTTAGCCCGGGAGCTGCTTGCTGCGCCCCAGCTTGGCAAGGTTTCAGAAGTAGCGACCGGTCGCATGGCCTTGTCGCTCTCGGTCTCCCGAAGTGAACCATGCCTGACGCAGCTCGATACGGCCGACGTTCGATTCGGATGCAGGGCTTTGATTACTCGCAATCTGGATTGTACTTCGTCACGATTTGCGCGCAGGGTCATGAGAGCATGTTTGGCCGCGTTTTCAATGGGACTGTGGTTCTCGAGCCTGGCGGATTAGCGGTGCGCGATGTCTGGCTCAATCGGAACAGCCGGTTTCCTTGCGCGGTGTTTCTCGACTATGTGGTCATGCCGAATCACTTCCACGGCATCATTAGCAAGTGTTGACGCCTTGCCGAGAAGGGGCGCAGCAAGCAGCGCCTACCGCCTGCACGCTGACTCTGAGCAAGATGATTCGGGCGTTCCAGTCGCTTTCGGCCACTGCGGTGAATCGGGCGCTTGGGCGGCGGCCTGGGCCGGTGTGGCAGAGAAACTTTTGGGAACACATCATGACCGATAAAGGCGAGTTGCGAACTGTGCGCGAATATGTGCGTCAGAATCCTTGGCGATGGGACAGCAATCCGGAAAATGTTTGAATCCGCGAAATATTTTGCGAGCTGATACCATCGTGTACTGGTCTGAAACACAACTTCCCTTTCATTATTGCGTAACATTAATCTGAGCCGGCGCGGCTGCGCATTCCCCGGTTTTTCGCGATGGTTTGTTGACAATGCGCGAATCGGGCGGGTATTATCCTCGTGATAAGAACGTCTAGCGTGGGCGTTCTATCCCCTTCTTTGCTCCAAACCCCGGCGGGTGGAGTAGCCGAGTCCGAATTCTCGGCAGCAGGGCACGAATCCGTACGGAGGCCGCTCCCCAATGTCACCCGAACACGACCTGAATCTTCCCACTGCGACCGTTGAATCAGCCGGTACAGACGCGCCCGCAGAAAATCCGCAAGGCAGCGCCAGCGAAGCTGTTGCCGAGCCCCCGAGTAGTTCTGCGAGCGTTAGCACCGCCGCTCCGATTTCCACGGGAACAGCCGCGGCAGTGGCGCGAGCGCCAGAACCTCGTTCGGGCGACAACGGTGTGGCGGAACCAAGCCCCGCAAATGCAGAATCGGCGGAGAAGATTGCAGCTGACGACGTGAGGGAACAAAGCAGCGCGGCCGAACTAATCGCGCCGGCAGAATCTGCCGATACGTCAGAAGTGACCGCAGCGATTCAATTCGTTGACGCGGCTGAAACGCCTGCCGCAAGTCCGGCCGTCACCGTGCCGGAAGGAACCCCGCCTTCGGAAAGCTCCGAATCTGCCGAGACCACGCAAACGATGGATCAGTTGATGGAGCAGTTTGCGGTGCCCGAGCCCGCGGCAGCCGAGGGCGAAATTTTCGATGGGCACGTACTGGCCGTGACGGACGCAGGCGTGATCGTGGACGTCGGCGGGAAGTTCGAAGGATTGGTTCCCGCGCAGGAATTCGTGGATTCGGGCAGTCCGATTGAATTTGGAGCGGGGCAGACGATCGAAGTGGAGCGTTTGCACGCGCAGAAAGATGGCTACGTGCTGCTATCGCACGTGCGCGCACACCGGCGGCGTGTTTGGGAGCGCATCGAGAAATCGTATCGCGAGCACGCCACGATCAAGGGCAAAGTGACGGAGCGGATCAAGGGCGGGCTGGTGGTGGATATCGGCGTGCGGTCGTTCCTGCCGGCATCGCAGATTGAATTGCGTCCGGTGCACGATCTGGATTCGTGGAAAGACAAAGAGATCGAAGTACGCGTGCTGAAATTGAATCGCAAACGCGGCAACGTGGTGGTGAGCCGCCGCGCGATTCTGGAAGAAGACCAGAAGTCGAAGCGCGAAACGCTGATGGGCTCGCTGGCCGAAGGCACGATCGTTACCGGCAAAGTGAAGAACGTCACGGACTACGGCGTGTTCGTGGACCTGGGCGGAATGGACGGGCTCTTACACGTCAGCGATCTGGTGTGGGGACGCGTGCCGCATCCTTCCTCGATCGTGAAAGCGGGCGACGACCTGCAAGTGCAAATTCTGAAATTCGATAAGGACAAGCAGCGCATTTCGCTGGGACGAAAGCAACTGCTGCCCGATCCCTGGGCCACTGTGCCGGAGCGTTTTCCGGTGGGCACTCGCGTACACGGGAAAGTAGTGGGCGTGACGGACTACGGCGCGTTCGTGCAGATCGAGCCGGGCGTTGAAGGCCTGGTGCACGTCAGCGAAATGAGCTGGTCGAAGCGCACCAAGCATCCGGCTAAGATCGTGAAGGAAGGCGACGAACTGGAAGTAGTGGTGCTGGAAGTGAAGACCGATCAGCGCCGGATTTCGTTGGGATTGAAGCAAACGCAGCCCGATCCGTGGGACGCCGCGGCAGAAAAATATCCGGTGGGCACCGTGGTGAGTGGACGCATTCGCAACCTCGCGGATTTTGGCGCGTTCGTCGAAATCGAAGAGGGTATGGAAGGGCTGATCCACATCAGCGACGTCAGCTGGACCGAGCGCATCAAGCATCCTAGCGAGAAATTCAAGAAGGGCGATACGGTGGAAGCGAAAGTCCTGAAAGTGGATTCGCAGAACCGGCGGCTTTCGCTCGGCATCAAGCAATTGAAGGACATCTGGGCGGACTGGTTCACCGCACACAAGATCGGCGACGTTTTGAAGGGCAAAGTAGCGCGCACGACTGATTTTGGCGCCTTCGTCGAGCTGGCGGAAGGGATCGAGGCGCTTTGCCACGTTTCTGAAATCGAAGAGCGGCGGCCGAAAGGCGATCGCGACAAGGAGAAGGCCGCGCGCGGCGCGCGTGTGACCGCCGTGCTGACTACCGGGAACGAATACGATTTCAAGATCCTACGCCTGGAGCCCGAACAGCACAAAATTAGCCTGAGCTATCGCGCGGCGCAGAAACAGGTGGAGCGGCAGGAGATCGAATCGTACCGGGCGGCAGCGGCGCCGACGCCGCGGGCGCCGAAATCGTCGCCGACCGCGACGATTGGCGATGCCATCATGGCGAAACGGCAGTCATCCTAGGATTTTTTGAGGCTGAGGTTCCGCCGGGGGCGCGGGGGCGACGCCTGGCTGAAATTATTTCTCGCAGGAAAATCATTTACCTTGCGGTAGATTGGTGATATGCAAGGACATGCGTTGCCCCTCCCTAACGCGTACACGGCCGAGTTCAATCCGAAATCTTAACGAGGAGGCTCTCACCCATGGCAGGAGCTGCCGGAGAGCATGGAAACAAAGAACATACCATGACGAAGGCGGAACTCGTCGAAGAGGTGACGCGCGTCACGGAACTGCCCCGCAAGGAATCTGAAGCGGTGGTGGAAACGATTTTCGAGAGCATCATCGCCGCTCTACAAGCGGACGATAAAATCGAAATCCGCGGTTTCGGCAGCTTCCGCACGCGGCAGCGGCGCGGTCGCACGGGACGCAATCCCAAGACCGGGGCCAAGGTGGAAGTGCCTCCCAAGAAGATCCCCTACTTCAAGCCCAGCAAGGAATTGAAAGATTACGTGAACAATCCGCGTGCGGCGAGCGCGGGAGCGGGCGAGCACGGCACTCCTCAGAGCCACACGCAAAGTTGAGCGGGGACTTGGGGGACTGACCGCGATGGACTATTTGTGGACGCCCTGGCGGTATCGTTACATCGCGGATGCCAAGAAAGATGAAGGCTGCGTTTTCTGCGAGGCTGTGGCCGCGAACGATGATGCCAGGACGCTGATCGTTTTCCGCGGGCGTAAGAACTTCATTATCCTCAATCGCTATCCTTATACTTCCGGACACGTGATGGTGGTCCCGTACGTTCACTCTGCGGATTTGTCTGCCTGCGATGCCGATACTGCGGCTGAAATGATGACTCTGGCGCAGCGCTCGCAGGCGGCGCTGGAGAAGACTTATCATCCGCAGGGTTACAACCTGGGGATGAACCTGGGCAAGGCGGCGGGCGCTGGTGTTACTGGGCATTTGCATATGCATGTGCTGCCGCGGTGGTCCGGGGATTCGAACTTCATGACCGTGGTGGGTGAGACGCGCGTCGAGCCGGAAGATTTGGACACTACGTATGAAAAGCTTCGCCAGGCGCTGGCGTAGACTTGGGACGCCGTTTGGATCAATGAACTGACGGGAGGTGCCTCGTGGTTACTACCGGGAAGAGTGGGGTAAACGACCAGAAAGAATATTTCAAAGGGGTTCCGCCGGCGTGGGTCTTGTATTCAATAGTCTTACATTCTTTCAACGCGGGAGTGTTTGTGGTAAATGGCCTCCGACATTGGGAGGGGCAGATCCGTCGCTTCACCTGGCTTTTGTTGTGATCGGCTGCGGATCGGTATCCGTAGCGGTTGTTAGTGGGCTTCGACTGATCACAAAGCTTGAGCGACACCAGAACGCAGAAACTGAGAGCAATGTAAACGCAGATGGAATCAGCTGATCGCGAACAAATTTTGCGACTGATTGCGGAATCGGATGCGGCGCTGGTTGGTGCGGTCGCAGGAGTTTCCGATGAGGATGCGCGGCGGCGTCCGGAGCCGGGGCGTTGGTCAGTGCTGGAATGTGTGGAGCACGTGATTCTCGGCGACGATGCCATGTTTGCCCGCGTGAGCGCACACTCCACGCCGGACGCGCCTCCCGGCGAGCGCCTCGAAGAATTGATTCTGCGCGGCATGACCAATCGGGAACGCAAGTTTGCTGCGCCGGAGCTCGCGCGGCCCACCGGCCGCTTCTCGTCGCTGCCGGAAGCGATCGAGGTTTTTCGCCAACGGCGCGCACGCAGTGTCGCCTACGTCGAGCAATATCAGGAAGACCCGCGCAACAGAACCACGCAGCATCCGGGGCTTGGTCCGATTAGCTGCCAGGAGATGTTCTTGGCGCTGGCGCTGCACCCGGCGCGCCACGCCCTGCAAATCCGCGAAGTGCGCAAGAGCCTCGGTTTAGAATAGACTGCAATGTGCGGTAGAATTTCGAATGTCATCCGGCGTAGTGGTGCGTTGATACTGCTGCATTTATCATCGGGAGTTGAGTGTGAACCTGGAACTGAGTGAAGAACAGCAGTTGCTGCAGAAGAGCGTGCGGGAATTCGCCGAGGCGGAAGTTAAGCCGTTGGCGAAGGAAAATGACGAGACCGGGAAGTTTCCGCGCGGACTGTTTCAGAAGGCTGCGGAGTTGGGTTTGACTGGTGTGGCCATCCCGGAAGCAGAAGGCGGCGCGGGGATGGATCACATCAGCTACGCGATTGTGGTGGAAGAAATTTCGCGCGCTTGCGCTTCCACCGGCGTAATTTTGTCGGTGCAGAATTCTTTGTATTGCGACCCGATTCACCGGTTTGGCACTGACGAGCAGAAGAAAAAATTCCTGTTGCCGTTCGCGCGCGGGGAAAAAATCGGCTGTTACGCGCTCACCGAGCCGCAGGCTGGTTCGAACGCAGCGGCGCTCGCGACCAAAGCCGTCCGCAAGGGCGACAAGTACGTGATCAACGGCACGAAAGCGTGGATCACCAACGGCGGGGCCGCGGATGCCGCGATCGTGTACGTGAATACGCAGCCGGAGAAGGGTGAGAAGGGCATCACGGCGCTGGTCGTTGAAAAAGGGACGCGCGGATTTGCAGTGGGCAAGGAAGAAAAAAAACTGGGCATCCATGCGACGGCCTGCACCGAGCTTTCATTCAGCGATTGCGAAGTTCCCACCGGGAATCGCATCGGCGCGGAAGGCGAGGGATATAAGGTCGCTCTCTCAACTCTCGATGGCGGCCGCATCGGCATCGCCGCGCAGGCCACGGGAATCGCGCAGGGCGCGTTCGAGGCTGCTCTGAGCTACGCGCAGCAGCGCCAAGCATTTGGCCATCCGATCGCGGATTTTCAGGCGATTCAATTCATGTTGGCGGATATGGCCACGGAAATTGACGCGGCGCGCCTGCTGCTGCGTCGCGCGGCCTGGAAACAGGATTCCGGCGCGCGATTTTCCATGGAAGCGGCGATTGCAAAACTCTTCGCGAGTGAGATGTCCACGCGCGTGGCGCACAAGGCCATGCAAATTCACGGCGGGTATGGATACAGCAGCGAATACCCGGTCGAGCGAGCCTATCGCGACGCGCGCATCACCGAGATCTACGAAGGCACCAGCGAAATTCAGCGGCTGGTCATTGCCGCGTGGGTCCTGAAAAACTACTAGCGCTCCCCGATCCACAACCTCGCCCCATCAGCCTGCCTGCCCTGAGTGCCATGCCGAAGGGAGCGAATGGAAGGATCGCTCTTCGACTTCGGTGGGTCAATTACCGGTTACGCGCTTGGCAGGACTTAGCCGGGGTCCGACGATATTTTCCGAGTGGCCGACAAATCGAAAATCTCCGCTAGACTCCTACGTCTGTGGTAGACTCGGCGCCATCGCAGTTCCTCATGAATCCGTCGTGACTGGAGGTACGTTATGTCTCTCACCGGAGCTGTTCCTTCCCCGCAATTGAAGCTCGATGTCGAAAAGACGGCGGTGGAAACAACCGTACACTGCACGGGTCGAATCACGTCTAGTACAGCCGAATCGCTTAAAACTACCGTTCGTCCACTCATTCCCGATGCCAAGCGCATCGTGATTGATCTCACGAATGTAAGTTTTCTGGACAGTTCGGGGCTCGGGACGATTGTGGGGTTTTGGGTAAGCGCGAAGAAAGCAAACTGCCAGCTGAAACTCGCCAACGCGAACCAGAGAATCATGGACTTGTTTCTGATGTCCAATCTGGCACCGATCTTCGAGGGGCGCAGCGAATATCTCGGCGCTACGCCCGACTAAATCGTTTCTCCACGCGGTTGCTGGGGCGCGTCGCGCTAGGCGAGTCGAGCCAAGGGTCGCGTCAGGATAAGCATAGTCGTTTGCGCGGTTGAACAGTTGCCCTTGTTTAACCCCCTCTGATAAACATGTCGAATTTTGCGAAGCCTCGCAGGCAGCTTCGTGGGCGGGCATTCGGCAAGTCGATAGTGGGTCAGTTTCCGATTTCGCGCGTGGTGTCAATCGGTCAACGCAACACTAAGCTCCAACCCACCCTGGATTGAAAACGAAAGCCAAACTCGCTCGCTAGGGCCAGACCAGCCGGAACGCTGTCCCGGCTAGGTTTTGACCGGGCACACCCAAACAGTTGGTTCTCCCACGGAAGCATTGTCGAATCGATGCCCTGGATGGTCTGGCATCGAACGGTTGAGCTAGCACGATTAACAGTTTGTTGAAAAACCCCTTCCTTCTGCAACTTTAAATCAAGAAACTCGCCTGAAGTAAGGAAGGTCCAGGAGGCGAGCGACTGCGCGGCGACGATAACCACCCAGAAGGAATGTTCAGCTACGTTTCTCCCGAGCAGCGCGTACCAGCCGATCATCCGTTGCGGCCGATCCGCAAGATGGTCGATGAGATTCTGAAGGAAATGTTCCCGCAATTTGCGAAGCTGTACCCCGAAGTGCGGCGCCCCTCGATCGCGCCCGAACGGCTGTTGCGGTCCTTGCTGTTGCAGATCTTCTATTCGGTACGCAGCGAACGCATGCTGATCGAGCAACTGTAATACAACCTGCCGTTCCGCAGGTTCGTGGGGATGGAGAGGGACGAGGCGGTGTGGAATCACGCGGTGTACGGCAAGAATCGGGAGCGCTTGCTGCAGGAAGAGATTGCCGAGAGGTTTTTCCAGCGGGTGACACGGCGAAGAAGGTTCGGTGGTGGGTGCGTAGGCGCGCGTTATGTGCGGGCGGCGTCAGCGCTGTTGTTCCGGCGGATTGCTGGCGCGGAGGAAGTAGTGGGGCTTATCTAAGTCGGCGCGGACTGCTACGTCGAAAAAGCCGACCATCATTTCATCGTAGGTTTGATCGCCCCAGCGGACGGCGACGTCGGGATCGGGATTGTGCGGATTATTTTTGGAGTTGTCGTACCAGGCGACGGCTTGCAGCACGGTGCCGGCGGGTAGCGCGAGCGGCTCGGCTAGGCGATAGCTTAGCTGCCAGTAAAAATTGTAATTTACGCGTAGCAATGGGTCGGCGGTTTTGTCGGCGTGCAAAATACTGTATTCGAAGCGTTTTCCGCGGAGGTGCATGTGCGGGAAAAAACTGAGCAGGACCGCGTCGTTGGGCAGCGAGCCGTGCACTTCCACGCGATAGTCGTCCACGCCGGGAGGGATCACGAAGCGGTCGTTAGTGAGTTGCAGCGTGAGCACGCGTTGCTTCGGAGGCTGCTTGGCAAAGACTATGCCGATGCCGGATTGATCTGTGGCGGCGTGGCCGTGGGCCATGTAGTGCATTTGAAACACCAGGTCGGAGCCGGCCGGTATAAATTTTGCCATGCCCTCGGGCCAATTGTCCGGCGAACTGCCCGGCGCGTAGACCAGCAGAATGTCCGCTTGGGTGAAGTGCGTGTCTTCGCGGTCCTGCTCGTCGGTCATATCCGCGCCAGTGAAGGGCACGCCCAGGGGCGCGTGGCGCAGCCAATTTGAATTTGGCGGGCGGACATAAACCACCGCGTGATGGACGTTCGCGCGGCTGGAAGGCTGAATCTCGGACAGCTGCACCCATTTGTCTTCGGTGAAACCGGTGGGGACGATTTCGTAGGTGTAGTCGATATCGCCGTGCGCCGGAAGCGTCACCGGTTTTGGCATGCGCACTACCACATCCGGCTGCGGAATCATCCAGCCTTCTGGCCACTGGCGCGCGTGCGGCGCTGCGTGCGAATCGCCCGCGGGCGCTTGCGCATTTGCCCAGGCAACGAGCGTATCTATTTCCTGCTGCGTGAGCGACGGATCGTTGGAAAAGTGGCCGACGTTCGGATCCGCAAACCAGGGCGGCATTTCGCGTTTGGCGGCGGAATCGGCGATGGCGCCCGCGAACGGTCGCGTTTGCGCGTAGGACATCAGTTGCATCGGACCGATCTCGCCCGCGCGATGGCAGCTCTGGCAATGTTGCTGCAGGATGGGCAAAACATCGCGATAAAACGTGGGCGCTGCGACCAGTGCCTGCGAAGGCTCGGACGGCGGTTGCGGCGTGGGTTGGTTTTCCTGCGGCGATGCGGTCCCGGATGTGGCGAACAACAGAAGCAGGACCAGCGGGAGAGAGGTTCTCAAGGAATTATGGATGCAAGGTGAGCGCGTGGGGTTTTCGTTTTGGACCTTCACAGCGCAAGAATTGTACACCGAGTGCGTAGGTGGGGTGGGTACGTCGCGACGGACTTAAGTTCCGGGCGTGAAGAGTCTGGGTGAGAACCGCAAAATCGGTACTTCAGCGGCTGAAGTCGCGCTGATTTTGCTGTCGTTAGGTCGTGGCTGAAGCCACGACCTACAAAGACGATCGAGTCCCCGCACAAACCCTGAGGTACCGACTACTTTTTGTTGAGTGCCGCGATGTAAACCGCGAACGGCTCCAGCGACAGCTGCGCGGCGGAAGAATTAGTTCGCAGCGACGGCTGTGTTGTCAGCAGAGTTTGCGCCGGCTTTGCGTTGAGGCGTTGCTTGGACAATTTAAAGTTCACCGTTCGCGGCGCGGCGGACATGTTGATGACGACGATCACCGCGTCGTTTTTGGTTTTCCGCAGGTAGGACAACACATTCGGGTCGTTCTCATTCAATGCCAGATAGTCGCCGTCGAGTAGTGCCGGGTTGGAGCGGCGCAAAGCGAGCAGTTGCTTGTACCAGTTCAGGATTGAGTTCGGATCTTTTAGCTCGTCCGCGACGTTGTAGGTCTTATAGGTTTCCGGAATCGCGTTCCAAGGCGTGCCACTGGTAAACCCAGCGTTCGCATCGTTGCTCCACTGCATCGGCGTGCGCTCGCCGTCACGACCTTTTTCTTTCGGCCACCCCAAGCGGCCAATGGGGTCCTTGACGTCTTCGCGGCGCGCGGGATCGTTATTCTGCATGCCGAGCTCGTCGCCGTAGTACATGATTGGCGTGCCGCGCAACGTCAGAAACATCGCGGCCATAGCTTTGGCGATTTGATCGTTATGCTGGCCATCGCCGTAACGATTCCAGGAACGGACGATGTCGTGATTGCCGATGACGAAGACGGGCCACTCGCCTATGGCCTCGACGGCATCAATGTGCTCGCGGAAAACGGGCGCGGAAAATTTCAGTTTTGTGAGCAGCAGATCCATGGGCATCTGCAACTCGTCGTTCGCGACTCCGTAATACGGTTTCAATTGCGCGACGTTATCCGTCCAGGTTTCGCCGATCAGAACTGCGTTGTATTTATTGGCGACGGTGCGCAGGCCTTGCAGCGCGGTGTGCACTTCGGGTAGCGCCTGGGTGTACTTGTTTTCGATCTTGGGATCGCCGAAGTCGTTGGTGCCGGGCAGCACCGGATTGTCCTTGAGCGCGGAATCTTCGTAGAGCGAATCTACGGCGTCGAGGCGGAAGCCGGCGACGCCGCGTTTGTACCACCACTCGGTAGTGCCGAACATCGCCTCCACCACCGCGGGATTACGCCAGTTCAGGTCGGGTTGCTGCACGTAGAAGTAATGGTAGTAATACTGCTTTGTCGCGTTGTCCCACTGCCATGCCGAGCCGCCGAAGTTCGAGATCCAGTTGTTCGGCGGGCCATCGTCCTTGCCGTCGCGCCAGATGTACCAGTCGCGTTTGGGCGCGGTGCGCGAAGAACGGGAATCGAGAAACCAGGGATGCTGGTCTGAGGTGTGGTTCACCACGAGGTCGAGAATAATCTTGATGCCGTGCTCTGCGCCTAACTTTTGCAAGCGGTCGAAATCGGCGAGCGTGCCGTACATCGGGTCAATATTTTCGTAATCGGAAACGTCGTACCCAAAATCCACCTGCGGTGAGGGGAAACACGGCGCAATCCAGATCGCGTCCACACCGAGGGCTTTCAAGTAATCGAGTTTTGCAGCGATGCCGTTGAGGTCACCGATGCCGTCGCCATTGCTATCCATGAAGCTGCGCGGATAGATTTCGTAAAAGACAGCGTGCTGATACCAGGGATGCGGCGCGGCATCAGGTGACTTGCGCTGCGCGCGTGTTGCGCGCAACGCGACAAGCAGAATGAGCAGGATCAAGACCGTCGCAGAAAACCTGCCGTGCATGAGCGTGCCTCCACCGAGTGTCGAGCGAATCAGAATCGCCTGCGAGTCTAGCAAGCTCGTCTGCGCGCTGCCAGCGTGGCCGCCACGGAATATCAGTGCCTGCTGGGTGCGGTTATGTCGCTCATGCTACTCAGGCATGATTACCGTTTCTTCGCGCGGTAGCGCGTCCAGTGTGGCTTTATCGAGGTTCAAGTGAGCCGCGACAAGTTCGGGTGGAGTGTGCGAGAGCCATTCGGAGAGGGACAGATCCTGGTAGTAGCTGCTCTTGAACATCTCCAGGAACTTCAGGTCGGTGGTGCCGGTATTTTCTACGTAGTGCGGCAGAGTTCTTTGAATGTAGCCGACGTCGCCGGTTTCAAAATCCATGGTGCGGGCGCGGCCTCCGGTGGTGAAGACGGTCATGCGTCCCTTGCCGCCGAAGAAATATTGCCATTCGTCGGCATTGGGGTGCCAGTGCAACTCGCGCAGTCCGCCGGGTTTGACGGTGACAATGGCGGCGGCAGTGGTGGTGATTTTAAAGTTTCTCGCGTCAATGATGCGGACATCGCCGCTCTTGTTGCTCTTCGTCGGAGGCATATCCATGGTGCGGAAAGCGAAATCAATTGGCGATGGACCGCGCGCGCCCGCGGCGATGCGTTTATCTTCCGCGAGCGGGCCGGGGACCGCGGTCTGAAAAATGAATTTTTCTTTCTTGGGCATGTCGGCCAGAGTTTTTTGGCTGACGCCAAAATCCTTAGCGACGACGTCGGGCGGCGTGTGCGCCATCCAGTCCGTCAGAAGCACGGTCTCGTATTCCGAGAAATTGCCGTCGTCGAAGACCAGCAGGAATTCGCAGCCGTCGGGAGCGAGTCCCTGGATCGAATGGGGAATGCCGGGCGGGAAAAACCAGAGCTCGTTTTCTTTCACATCGGTGACGAAGCTTTGACCATCGGCATCAACGCAGGTGATGCGTGCGGTGCCATAGAGCATATACGCCCATTCTGCCGCGGTGTGCCAATGCAGTTCGCGGACGCCTCCTGCGGTGAGGCGCATGTCCACCCCGGCCAGGGTCTTCGAGACCGCTAGCTCGCGCTGAGTAACTTCGCGCGACCAGCCGCCTTCTTGCATCCGCTTGTGCGCCAGCGAGAACGGATACTTGAAGGTTTGCACGCCACCGGCGTCGGTTTGAGGGGGGCTGTCCGAATCGGGATTGGCCGCGTCCAGCGCGGGATTGGTGGGGCCCGGGTCGCTCGAACTACGGTTGTTTTTCTGTTGATAGGGGGCCTGTTCCTGCGCTGCCAACTTTTCCCCGGCGAGCATGCCCGCGGCGGCGAAGGCTGCGGAACTTACTGCTAGGAATCCCCTTCGCGTCAAAGCGTCTTTTTCTGATTCGTTGCTCATGTTGCGCACCTCTAAATGGAAATGGACTGTGTCAACTGATTTGAAAATCAGGCCCTTTCCAGGATTATGAGATCGCGAAAACACAGGGAAAGTGGCAGAGCAGAGGAAGAAAAAGCACGAGGTACTGTCAGACCGGTTCACCGCTTAACCTCACCTCGATGCGGATTCGATACCCGGTCATCAAGCGCGGCGGTCTTCGGGCGGGAATCGGCGGTTGCCGCGCCGGCTGTGGCGCAGTGAAGCGCGCCGCTAGCAATTCAGGAGCTGAGGCCGGAAGTATCTTTCCTGTAGCGCGCGGTGGTTGACTTTGGCGGGCGGGTCGTGACAAATGGAACCTTCATAAATCTTCTGGGATTTGCCGCGAATGAACATTATCGATCTGATTGTTGGCAAGCCGCTGAGAACCACGGATGAGCGCGCGGAGCAGATAGGGCCGGCTGCGGGCGTTTCCATTTTCGGCCTAGACGGATTGAGTTCCGCGGCTTATGGGCCGGAAGCGGCTCTGAGCTTGCTTATTCCGCTGGGTCTTCTGGGCGTGCGCTACATCCTGCCGGTCAGCTTGGCCATTATCACGCTGCTGATCATTGTTTATGTTTCGTACCTGCAGACGATCGCTGCGTATCCATCGGGCGGCGGGTCGTACACGGTGGCGCGATTCAATCTGGGCGCGTCGGCCAGCCTGCTCGCGGCGGCAGCGCTGCTGACCGATTACATTCTTACCGCGGCCGTGGGAATCTCCGCGGGAGTGGGCGCGCTGGTTTCGGCGGTGCCGTCGTTGCAGCCGCATACGGTGCTGCTGTGCGTGGGGATTCTTGTGGTGATCATGGTATTGAATTTGCGCGGGGTGCACGACACCGGGATCGCCTTCACGATTCCGACGTACCTTTTTGTGGGCACGCTGCTGATCTTGATTGCCGCAGGAGTGATTCGAGTGGTGTTGAGCGGCGGGCATCCGGCGCCGGCGTCGCCATTACCTGTAGCGGGACCCGCGACTGAAATAGTGAGTTTCTGGCTGCTGCTGAAAGTGTTTGCGAGCGGTTGCACGGCGCTGACGGGCGTCGAAGCCGTGAGCAATGGGGTAAAGGCTTTTCGCGAACCAGGCCAGAAGAACGCACAGCGCACGCTGACTATAATCATTTTTCTTCTGGCGGTCTTGCTCGCTGGAATTTCCTACCTGGTGAAGATTTACGGCATCGCCGCCAGCGATCCCGGCCAGCCGGGTTATCAGAGCGTCCTGGCCATGCTGCTGCTGGCGGTATTCGGCAAGGGCGTCTTCTACTACGTAACCATTGCCGCGATTCTGCTGGTGCTTTCGCTTTCCGCCAATACCGCGTTCGCGGATTTTCCGCGGTTGTGCCGGGCCATCGCGCAGAACAACTACCTGCCGCACGTGTTCGCATACCGCGGGCGGCGATTGGTGTACACCTACGGGATTAGCGTGCTGGCGGTGGCGACTGGTTTCCTGCTGATTGTTTTTGGAGGAGTGACGGACCGGCTGATTCCGCTCTACGCAGTGGGCGCGTTTCTGGCGTTCACGCTATCGCAAGCCGGCATGGTGAGGCACTGGGCGAAAAAGCGAGGGGCGCATTGGCTGCGGAACGTATTTATCAACGGGCTGGGAGCGTCTGTCACCGGGATTACCGTGCTGGTGGTGTTGGTGGCGAAATTTACGAGCGGCGCTTGGATCACGGTCATTTTTATTCCCATGGTGATTTTCTTTTTTCGCGTGGTGCGGAGGCATTATCACGCCGTCACGCTTGCAACATGGACCACTTCCGCGGTCGAGCCTGCAAACCAGAAGTCGCCACCGATCACGGTGGTTCCCATCGACCGCTGGAGCAGTGTTACCAAGCAGGCGGTGGAGTTCGCCTCCAGGATCTCCTCGGAAATTATTGCAGTTCATGTCGAATCGTCTGACAGTGGCGAACTGCTCCGCGACCTGTGGCCCCGTTACATCGAAGCGCCGTTCCGCGAAGCAGGCCAGCAGCCGCCCGCACTGACCCTGCTTCCTTCGCCGTATCGTTTTGTAATCGTTCCGGTGGTGCAGTATGTGTTGAAATTATCGAAGGAAAATCCGCAGCGGCGGATTGTGGTGGTGATTCCGCAGCTCGTCGAAAGCGAGTGGTTCGAATATTTTCTGCACAACCAGCGCGGCCGTTTGTTGGAATGGGCGTTGCTCGCGCAGGGCAATCAGCGCATCTTCACGCTGTCGTCGCCCTGCTACCTTTCGGACCAGACGTAAATGCCGGCTGCCGGTGCCGCCCTACATCCGCGCGCTGGCGTTGACTTGAACTGGGCGCGGCCATAATATGGCGCGCAGCCGGGGCCGTGCCCGCCTGCCATGAAAGCGCCGCCACCTGAGAACGAATCGGCACGACTTGAAGCACTGCAGCGTTACGCCATCCTGGATACATTTCCGGAGCAGGAATTCGACGATCTCTCGCGCCTCGCGGCGATGATCTGCGGCACGCCGATCGCGCTGGTCAGTCTGGTGGATGCCCAGCGGCAGTGGTTCAAATCAAGAATCGGAATTGAAGAAACGGAAACTTCGCGGGACGTGGCCTTCTGCGCGCACGCGATTCTGCAGCCGGACGTGATGGTGGTGCCGGACGCGCTGGCGGATGAGCGATTTCGCTCGAACCCGTTGGTTACCGAAAATCCCAGCGTGCGTTTCTACGCCGGCGCGCCTTTGATTTCGCAGGAAGGTTATGCGCTAGGGACGCTGTGCGTGATTGACCGCGTGCCGCGAGATTTGTCGCCGGAGCAGAAGGAGGCGCTGAAGGCGCTGAGTCGGCTGGTGGTGACGCAGATGGAGTTGCGGCGCAGCGTTGTGGACTTGTCGCGGGCCATCCGCGAGCGGCGCATGACGGAAGAAGAGCTCGACCAGCTTTTTACGGTTTCTCTGGACATGCTATGCATCGCGGGATTCGACGGATATTTCAAACGCATCAACCCGGCGTGGGAGAAGCTGCTGGGCATCCCGATCGCGGAACTGCTCTCCAAACCGTACAACGAATTTGTCCACCCGGACGATCGTGGTCGAACGGATGCCGAGTCCGAAAAGCTGGACGAAGGCGAACAGGTAATTTCGTTCGAGAACCGTTATCGCTGCGGCGACGGCACTTACCGCTGGCTACTGTGGAATGCCACGCCCAGCGTGGACAACAAATTGATTTTTGCAGTGGCGCGCGACGTTACCCAGCGCAAGGAAGCTGAGCGCAGGCTTTCGACCGGGTACGCCGTGACGCGCGTGCTGGCGGAAGCGGAATCGTTGGATGCCGCGGCGCCGCTGATTCTGATGGCCATTTGCGAAGGGCTGAGTTGGGATTTGGGAGTTTTGTGGCGCGTGGACGAAGCGATGGGAGTATTGCGTTGCATGAACGTGTGGCATCCGCCCAGCCTGAGTTTTCCGCAATTCGTCAAGGCCACGCGGGAATCGGCGTACCAGAGGTCCGTGGGCGTTCCCGGGCAGGTGTGGGAAACTTCGCAGCCCATGTGGCTGGCGGACCTGCCGCAGGTGGAAAATTTTCCGCGCGTGCCGTTTGCCATTGCCGAAGGGCTGCACGCGTCATTTGCATTTCCGATACGCGTGGGAGAGCACGTCGCGGGCGTGATCGAATTTTCCAGCCGGCAGATACGCAAGCTGGAGCCGGATTTGATGGAGATGTTCGATTCCATCGGCAGCCAGATCGGGCAATTCATTGAGAGGCGCCGGGCGGAGATGGAACTGAAGTTGTACGCCGATTACCTGGAAGCGGCGCGCAACGCGCAGCAAGCGGACGCGCGGCGTCTGGCGCAGCTGGTGAAAGAACTGGAAGCCGCGAAGGAGAAGGCCGAAGAAGCCACTCGCGCCAAGAGCGAGTTTCTGGCGAACATGAGCCACGAAATACGCACGCCGATGAATGCCATCATCGGCATGACCGAGCTGGCGCTGGAAACGAAAATGTCCGCCGAGCAACGGGGATTTCTGGGCACGGTGAAAAGCTCGGCGGCGTCGCTGCTGAATCTGATCAACGACATTCTGGATTTTTCGAAGGCCGAAGCGGGCAAAGAGCAATTGGACCATGTGGAGTTTCCGCTGCGCGAGACGATTGAGGAAACGCTGAAGTCGCTCGCGCCACACGCGCAGGAGAAAGAGATCGAGCTGGCTTCACGTTTTGCACCGGATGTGCCGGACGCATTAATCGGCGATCCGGACCGGCTGCGGCGAATCGTGGTGAACCTGGTGGGAAACGCAATCAAGTTTACCGAGCATGGGGAAGTCGTGGTGCGGGTGAACCTGGAAGAACACGGGGAGCCCGATGTTTTGCTGCATTTTTCGGTGAGTGACACAGGCATCGGAATTCCGATCGAAAAGCAACAGCATATTTTCGAGGCGTTCGCGCAGGCCGATTCGTCCACCACGCGCAAGTATGGCGGTACCGGCCTGGGCCTGGCGATTTCCGCGCAACTTTGCGAATTGATGAACGGAGTGATGTGGGTGGAAAGCGAGGAGGGACGAGGAAGCATTTTTCACTTCACGGCGCATTTTGGCCGCCCGGAGACTTCCGCGAACAAATCGCCCGAATCCGAGCCGGTGAAGCTGCGCGATTTGCCGGTGCTGGTGGTGGACGATAATTCGACGAACCGGAAAATCCTGGAGGAGATGATCGCGAATTGGCGGATGAAGCCGGTGGCCGCGCCGAGCGGCCCGGCGGCAATTGAGGCGCTGCGGCGCGCGCATCAGAGCGGAACCCCGTTTCGCCTGGTACTGCTCGATGGGCACATGCCGGAGATGGATGGTTTTGAAGTGGCGGCACGGGTGAAGCAGGATCCTCAGTTGCACGGCGCGCAGGTAATCCTGCTCACGTCCGCGGGACGCAGCGAGGACGTGGCGCGCGCCAAAGCCGTGGGAGTAGCGGCGGCGCTGAGCAAGCCGGTGAAGCAATCGGAATTGTGGGACGCAATCGTCAGCGCGCTGCATGTGCCGGGGCGGCAGAAAGTTCGTCCGTCGTCGGCGCGAACCCGCACGCGTGCCGCTCGCCAGCCGTTGCGCGTGCTTTTGGCTGAGGACAATCCCGTGAATCAGGAAGTGGCTGTGCAGATGCTCGAGCGGCGCGGGCATTCCGTGATTGTCGCGGAAAATGGGCGCCAGGCGCTGACGGCGATCGAGCGGCATAAATTCGATTTGGTGCTCATGGATGTGCAGATGCCGGAAATGGGGGGCCTCGAAGCCACGCAATTGATCCGCGAAAAGGAAAAATCCACGGGCGGGCATTTGCCGATCGTGGCGATGACGGCGCACGCCATGCCGGGAGACCGCGAACGGTGCATCGCGGCGGGAATGGATGGATACCTGGCAAAGCCGATTGATCCCAAATCGTTCTTGCAGACGGCGGAAGGGATTTCGCAACACGTGGCTGAGAGCGAGGCGGGCCGCGACGGACCGAAGACGCGCGAAGCCAGCGCCGATGGGAGCGGTGACGGCCGGCGCGCTCTGGATGCGACGGCGCTGCTGGAGTGGTTCAGCGGGAACCGCAAACTGCTGCGCACTATCGTGAAAACGTTTCACGACGATTGCCCGCGGATGATGGCGCGCATTCGCAGCGCGCTGGCGGCGAACGATGCCAACTTGCTGGCTGACGGCGCGCACGCGCTGAAGGGCTCGGTGGGAAACTTCGGCCCCACGGCGGCGCTGGACACCATTCGAGAGATGGAAAAAATCGCGCGACAGGGTAAACTCGACGGCGCCTGGGAGCTCTACGCAACGCTGGAAGACGAGATCGCATTGCTGCTGCCGGCGCTGCACGCTATCGGCGCGCAAAAAAGACCTCTGCGGCGGACGGGCCGCTCGCATCACGCACCGGGGAGGAAACGATGACGCGCATCCTAGTCGCTGATGATGACCGCACTACCCGCTTGCTCCTGACCGAAACGCTCCGGGCACAGAAGTTCGCGGCGGTCGCAGTCGCTGACGGCGCGGAAACTCTGAAAAAATTGAAGACAGGGAAATTCGACCTGGTGTTGCTGGACATATGGATGCCCAAAATGAACGGGCTGGAAGTGCTGGCAAAATTTCGCAAGGCGAAAAAGCGGCCGAAAATCATCGTGATGACGTCCGACGACACGCCGCAAACATTGCTCAGCGCGATCCGCGAAGAGGCGTACACGTACGTTGCCAAGCCGATTGACCCGCACGCATTGGTGGTTTTGGTGAAGGAAACGCTTTCGAAAAAACCGGGCCAGCGGCCGATTGAAGTGATTTCCGCGAGTCCCAACTGGGTGGAACTTTCGGTTTCATGCTCGCTGGACGAAGCGGAGCGCATCGAAACGTTTATGGCGCATCTGAAGACCGGGCTTTCGGACGAAGTGCGCCGCGCGGTGGGGCAGGCGTTTCATGAGCTGCTGCTGAACGCGGTGGAATGGGGCGGCAAGCTCGATCCCGATCGCAAAGTGCGCATTTCGTATCTGCGGGCGCGGCGCATGCTGATGTACCGCATCGCGGATCCCGGGCAGGGATTCAAGTTTGCGGGACTGGATCACGCGGCGATCTCCCACACGCCGGATGAGCCCACCGCGCACGACCAGATCCGCCAGAGCAAAGGGTTGCGGCCCGGCGGATTCGGGCTGCTGATGACGCAGGCGAACGTGGACGAGCTGGTCTACAACGAAAAACAGAACGAAGTGGTGTTCGTGAAATACCTCGCGGAATAACCTCTCGCAGCCGGCTGCGGCGTGCGATTTGCGTGCTCTGCACTTTTGACATGCTTTTGCGCTGAATCCTGCCCGATGTGGTAAATTCGAACGGAATAACAATGCGATGAAAAACTTACTGATTTTCGTGATGTTCGCGGGAGTGCTGGCGATCGTGATTCTATTCGGTGTGCCAAGAATTCCCCGGCAAGAGAACGCGGTACAGCGGCCGCAGCCGTCGCCATGGAATACCGGCGCGATTCAGAGCACGTTCGCGGGCGCGCAGGTGCAGGAAGCAGACGCCACGCATGCGACCCTGGTGTTTTTCTTCGAGCTGGACAACAACACGGACGCGGATTACCGGTTCGCCAAAGGCGCCGGCACAGTGGTGATGACGCGGCTGAAGTCCAACGGCAGCCTGAGCTCGGAAGAACCGATCGAATTGAACAACTCAGTGTTTCTGCCGGCGCGAAATCGTACGCGCATTGCGCTGCAGGTGACGCGTCCTTTCAATTGGCCCACCGGCCTGCCCGCGGGACAGATTGGTCCGCTGAACCAGGTGAAATTCCGGCAGCTGGTGGCCGACGAAGTGGGGAACTTGAGCGGATTTGTAATGTTCGATACTGCCACGCATTTCCAGATTGAACTTCCCGGCGGGTGGCAGGAGTTGCAGCCGTCCGCAAGCGCGGCCGGGCTGAATTAGAAACGTGAACTGAGGGTTGTTGCGAGCGCCTCTGGCGCAACAAGCACGCTGCATGACTGACGAACTACAACAAAATTCAGAGTCGAGACCCGTCTCGGTTCCGGCGAACGACCGGCGCGCGCATCCGCGCCAACGCATCCGTTCGCTTGCTTACGTGCACTTGGGCGAATCCAACGGCGGAATCGTTCTCAATATCAGTGAAAGCGGAATCGCGCTGCAGGCGGCCGAGGCATTGGATGCCGGCGAGAGTCCGTTGGCGATGCGCATCGAGATTCCGCGTTCGCGCAAGCGCCTAGAGGTCATTGGCGAAATCATGTGGGTCGGCGAATCGCGAAAAGAGGCAGGCTTGCGGTTCGTGGATCTGCAGGAGGACGCGCTGAAGCGGATTCGCGCGTGGATGGCGCGCGAAGAATCGCCGGGAACGGGTCACGAAGAGAACGAGGAGGAAGTCGAGCAGCCGGTTGCTGGGGACGCAGCGGTTCGCGCCGAATCCGTCGTGTCTGAAGAAGCTCTCGCGGACCGGCAACATCACGTCGCTGAAGAACTGGCAGCGCAGGACGAAGAAGAGGCCGGCGAAGTAGAAGGGCCGGTCGCAGGCGATGAAGAGCCGGTCGAGTTCGACGAGGAAGCTGCAGACGACCCTGCAGACGTGCGTGAAGCAGAGCACGTCGAGGCAGCCGAGGATGCCGCGGTTGCAATGGAACCTTCGTCCCTTGCAGCGAAAGAACCAACCGCCGCCGCGCCAGTAACTCGCAAGGAAGAAGACCGCACGCGAATGATTGCGCCGCCGGTTCTGACGTTTGAGAAGCAACCACAAGCTCCGAATTCGCCGCACACCCCGATTAGCGGCACGCACGGTGTACCGGCTTTTGCGGTGGCTGCCGCGCCGCCCACGCCGGCGCGTTATTCCACAGGCGATGCCGCGTCGTCGCTGTTCCCGAAAGCGCGCCTCTCAGCCGACCCGGCTGCCGCGGATGATGGCTGGAGGAGTTTTCGCGTGCAGCTGCGCAGCGGATGGTTTCTTGCCGCGCTGGTGTTGCTGCTTGCGACGATTTCGTTCGTCGCCGGCATGGCGGTTCGCCGGGGAGCATTGAGCCGCGTGATGAGTGATGTGGACGATGTGGTGCAACCCAAGAGCGCGCCTGCGCCGTTGGCGAGAAATCTGCCGGCGAATCCCGACGGCAATGGCTCCGGCGCGGCGGCTTCGCCTGCGCCCGCCCAGCCGCTGCAAATCGAGATCGTGGATTTGGAAAATCACCGCTGGACTATTCCGGCGGCAACCGGCTCGAACTATGGCGATGCGAGCACCACGCGGCAGACGCATGCGAACGAAGCTGCGTCGTCAGACGGCGGTGCTCCGGCCGCTTCTGCATCCAAATTGCCAAGTCAAGATTCCACGCAGGGCGCACCACCCAACGGCGCGGCAGCAACCGCAAAACCCGGCGCGCCGCTGATGCTGAGTTTGCCGGAAACGCCGATCAGCGCTTCGGGTTCCGTTGCGATTCGCGCGACGGGCATGGTCCCGCTGCCGGCGGGGGAAGCCGAGTCTGGGCAACGCGCGCGCAATCTACAGATCGGCGAGCTCATCAATTTAGTGGAGCCCGTGTATCCGCCCGATGCGCGCCAGGCGCGTCTGGAAGGGACCGTGAAATTGCATATCGTCGTTGGCACGAACGGCGAAGTTGAGAGCTTCCATCCTGTCAGCGGGCCTGATTCCTTGACGCATGCCGCGATGATTGCGGTTCGCGAATGGCGCTACAAGCCGACCTTTCTGAACGGAAAAGCGGTCGAGACGCAGGAAGACATCACCTTCGTTTTTCGCTTGCCGAATTAAAAACACACCAGCCGCGTCGCCAGTTTCCTTTTAATTGGGTTGGACGGAGTGCGCTGCGACGTGTGTTTCACCTGCCGCGTTGACGTTACTGATCGCATCATTGCGGTGATCCTGTATTGACGATGACAGAGGCGCCGTATACGATTGCTGCGTTTTCATCCGGAGGAAAAGATGGCCAAGAGCAGACTCACGAAAGTCGCGGAAAGCATCGGCGGCGCAATCGGCAAGGCCGATCGCACGGCGCACAAAGTTGCCAAAGCCGGGGTGCTGGCGAAGAAGGAGCTGGAGGCGCTTTCCAAGGAAGTGGACTCGCTGAAGAAGCGACTGCAGAAAACCACCAAGCGCCTGAAGAACGCGCTGTCGTAAATTTTTTCAAAGCTGGCTCGGATCGGCGTTACGGCCGTCCTCGTTTATCGCGCAATCACGGCGTGCGCGGCAGCTACGAGCTAGACGGTGCGCTCGATTTGGCCTCTGCGGGGGTGGTTTGGAGGCGGCGGAGTGCTTCGTCGGTCGTAATTGTTGTGGCTCCCAGTGCTGCCAGGTCCGCCATGGTGCGGCGCGCTTCCTCCGGATTCAGCGTTTCGATCGCGTCGCTCACCACGGCCACGCGCCGCCCGCGTTCCAGCAATCCCTTCGCCGCGAGGCGAACGCAATATTCGGTTACCACTCCAAAGACAATAAATTCGGCGTCGCGTGGCAGTTGGTCGAGTAGCGCCTCGGCATGGCGGCTTTCAAAAATGTCCAGCGTCTGCTTTTCCAGCACGATTTGCTGGAATTGCGCGAGATCGGCGGGCAGCCTTGCCGCGGAGTCGTTTGGGACGGTGATGAATTTTTCGGCCAACGCTTCGGAGACCAGCTTCGCGCCTGGCGTTTCGCGGATGCAATGTGGCGGGAACTGCGCGAATTCCGGATCGTTGTTTGTGTGAATGCAGCCGTGCGAGACCAGAAAGACGCGGCCCTGGCGCGCTGCGTCGGTGAGCCGCCGGATATTGGGAAGCAGCCTTTCCGCGCCGGGAACGTAGAGCTTGCCGGCCGGGCTCATGAAGTCTTCCTGCGCGTCCACTTCCCAGAAAATTATTCTATTCGAGACCATTTCGTTCCAGTAGTTGCGCGTGCGAATCGCCAGTGTGCCTCGCGGCCTTCGCAAATAATTCTCGCGCCAAATTCATTTATAGCCCCGTTCGCAATAGCGTGACAAGACCGCGATGCCGATTCATTGGCGCGCGTTGACGAAAGCGGATCGCCTTCCTTTGCCTGCGGATTGGTGTTAATTTTCAGATGAAATTCGCACGATGGTTTTCTGACGCGCCTTTATGCCCGAGCGATTCGCATTTTCCGATCTCCGTGAACTTTTTGCCAAGGCGAACGAGGTGAAGTCCGGCGATCAATTGGCCGGAATTGCCGCTGCTTCGGAACGCGAGCGGGTTGCCGCGAAACGCCAGCTTGCGGATTTGCCGCTCGACAAAATTGTGCGGAATCCGCTCATTGATCCGGATCAGGACGACGTCAGCCGCCTGATCCTGGAGTCCTTCGACCGCGAAAACTTCCAACCTCTGAAAAGCGTGACCGTCGGCGAATTCCGCGAGCGTTTGCTCGATGATGCCACTACTGAAACCGAACTGCGCACAATTCAGCGCGCCATCATTCCGGAAATCGCCGCGGCCGTGGCGAAGATTATGAGCAACAAAGATCTGGTGCTAGCCGCGGCGCGGATTCGCAACGTAACCAGGTGCCGCAACACCATGGGCGAGCGCGGCGTTCTGGGAATTCGCGTGCAGCCCAATCATCCGGTGGACGATAGCGGGGGCATCTTGCTTGCCGCGTTTGAAGGTTTGCTCTACGGATGCGGCGACGCGGTGATCGGCGTAAATCCCGCGGCGGATTCGGTGGAAACGGTTGGCGCAATCCTGCATGCGCTCGATCGGCTGGTGACTGCTTGCAAAGCGCCGACACAAACCTGCTGCCTCGCGCATATCTCGACGCAACTCGCGGCCCTCGACCGTGGCGCCCCGGTGGATCTGCTGTTCCAATCCATCAGCGGCACGGAAGCGGCCAACAAGAGTTTCGGCATCACGCTCGCGATGCTGCGCGAAGGCCGAGAGCGGGTGCTCGAACATCACGCGCAGCGCAAAGATGTCGCGTGGAAAGGTACGAACGTGATGTATTTCGAGACGGGGCAGGGCAGCGCGCTTTCGGCGGAGGCGCACTGCGGCGTAGATCAACTGACTTTGGAAGCCCGCGCATATGGCGTGGCGCGCGTTTTCGATCCGTTTCTGGTGAATAGCGTAGTGGGGTTCATCGGCCCGGAATATCTTTACGACGAGCGGCAAATTATTCGCGCGGGGCTGGAAGATCACTTCATGGGCAAGCTGCTGGGGCTGCCGATGGGCTGCGATGTTTGCTACACGAATCACGCGGAGGCCGATCAGAACTCCGCGGACAATCTGTTGCTGCTTCTGGGCGCGGCGGGGTGCAATTATTTCATGGGCGTGCCGTGCAGCGACGATGTGATGCTGAACTATCAATCCACGAGCTATCACGATGCCATCGGCGCGCGAAAGATTTTCGGGCTGCGTCCTGCTCCAGAATTTCTAGCCTGGCTGGAAAGTGCGGGAATTTATCGCGACGGCGGGCCGGTGCGGTTGGAAGCGCCGGCGCGGCGTCAATTGCTGCTGGGACTGGAATCGTCGCTCGAGGGCATGGATTTGAATGGCTGAAGATCGCGACAAACGTGCTGCCGACAAATTGGCGATGGGCGCGGACTGGCCAGAGCTGGTGCGGAAAATTCGCGCGCGCACGCCGGCGCGGATTCTCGTCGGGCGTGCGGGGCCGGCCTATCGCACGGAAACGCAGCTGCAGTTGCGTGAAGATCACGCGGCGGCGCGCGACGCCGTGCGCGCTGAACTCGACGTGAAAGCGGTATTCGGCGCGGAGTTTCTGGAACGATGTAAGCTCTTCGCGGTGCGCACGCGAGCCTCGTCGAAAGACGAGTATCTGCAGCATCCCTCGCTTGGCCGCGCGTTCAACGACTCATCGCGCGCGGAAATCGTGCGACGCTGTGTCGCGGGGCGCGAAGTGCAGATCGCGATCGGCGAAGGTTTGTCTGTTCCAGCGATTGGCGCGCAGGTTCCGCGGTTGCTGCCGCTGCTAGTGGTAGGCGCGCAGGCGCGCGGGTGGAGTGTGGGCCAGACCTTCATCATTCATCATTGCCGCGTGGGCATCATGAATGAGATTGGCGAGCTGCTGAGGCCGCGGATTGTGTTGCTGCTGATCGGCGAGCGGCCGGGCTTGGCAACCGCGGAGAGTTTGTCGGCGTACATGGCGTACCAGCCGGAGCCTACGCATACGGACGCGAATCGCAACCTCATCTCGAATATTCACAGTCGCGGATTGAGTGCCGAGGAAGCGGCCGCGCGCATTTTGAATTTGTGCGCGCAGATGATGAGGCTGCGCGTGAGTGGAGTGACGCTGAAGGAAAGCGTCAGTCACGAATCGGAGAGCTTGCCTAAGTAAAGGGCCATGCCGACGGCCGCGTGCATGCCCAGCTTTTCGAGCGCGCGAACTTCGCGGAGGCTGCGAATTCCGCCGGCTGCGGTGATGGGTTTTTTTGTGATGCGCCGCAATCCTCGGAACCAGGCCAGGTCCGTGCCTTTCATCGTTCCTTCATTGTCCACAAAGGTACAGAGAAATCCGCAGCAATATGGTTCGAGCTGCGGAATTACGTCCGCGGGGCGCAATTTCAGGCGCTCGCGCCAGCCGCGTACGACGATTTGGCCGCGTCGGGTGTCGAGCGCCAGAATCACGTTCTTGCGCCCCACGCGTGCGCACAGTTGCCGCAGAAAATCGTGCGCGATTTTTCCATCGCGGAACGCGGCGCTGCCAACAATGATTTTTTCCGCGCCCCAGGAGAGAATTGTCCGGGCGCGAGCCACGCTGCGAATTCCTCCGCCGACGCGAATCTTCATTTTTGCGCGGCGGGACAGAATCTTGATCCAGCGGCCGTTCGAGCCGGTGCCGATCGCGGCGTCCAGGTCAATCACATGCACGATGGGATCATCGCGAAAGCGTTCGAGCAGGCCGAGGACATCGTCAACCGAAAGCGCAAGCTTCCGGCCGCGAACCAGTTGCACGGCTTTGCCGCCTTGCAGATCAATGCAGGGAATAATCATGGGCTGAGGCGCACCGGCACGCCGCGTCCTGCCAAATATTTTTTCAGCGCGCCGATCGAATGTTTCGCAGTGTGGAAAATCGAAGCGGCGAGCGCTGCGTCCGCGTGACCTTCGCCGAAGACCGCTAGAAAATCGTCGAATGTTTTTGCGCCGCCGGAAGCGATTACCGGAACCGAAACTTGCGCCGCGATCGTTGCTGTCAGGCCGCAATCAAATCCGCTGCGGGTGCCGTCGCGATCGATCGAGGTGAGCAGAATCTCGCCCGCGCCGCGCGCCGCGCCTTCGCGCGCCCACGCGGCGGCCTCGTGTCCGCTGGATTCGGCGCCTCCGCGAATGAAAACTTCCCAGCCTGCGGCGGTTCTCTTCACGTCCATCGAAAGCACCACGGCTTGCGAGCCAAATTGCGCAGCCAGCTCTGAAATCAGCTCCGGGCGCTCGACGGCAGCGGTGTTCAAGGTGACTTTATCAGCGCCGGCTCGGAGCACCGCGTGTCCATCTTCCAAGCGGCGAATTCCGCCGCCGGCCGTGAACGGAATATTCAATTGCTGTGCCACGCGGCGAACGGTTTCAAGAAACGTGGCGCGGCCATCGCGCGACGCTTTAATGTCCAGCAGGATCAGCTCGTCGGCGCCTTCGCGATTGTAACGAGCCGCGAGCTCTTCCGGATCCCCCATGTCGCGCAGGCCCGCGAATTCGACGCCTTTCACCACGCGGCCGGCGTCCACGTCGAGGCAGGGAATGATGCGGCGTGCGAGCGTCATTGCGCCCACTCCAGGAAATTGCGCAGCACGTGCGAGCCAGCCTCACCGGATTTTTCCGGGTGAAACTGCACAGCCATCAGATTTTCTTGTTCCAGCACGGCGGCGAAAGGGAAGCCGTGATCGCACGCGGCGGCGGTGTGCGGTTCGCCGGCGGCCGCAGCGTAGGAGTGAGCGAAATAAAAATAAGCGGCGTCTGGAATTTCGTTCAGCAGAATACTTTTGCGGAGACGTCGCAGCTGATTCCACCCGATGTGCGGCGATTTCACATTTGTGGGCAGCGGTTGCACATTTTCGTGAATCAAGTCGAGGCCTTGCTCGCCGGGAGCTTCCGCGCTGGATGCGAACATCGCTTGCAGGCCCAGGCAGATCCCAAGGATCGGCACGCCGCCGGCAAGCGCTTGCCGCAGCGCAGCCGTGAGATTTCTTTCGCGCAGCCCTGTGACGAACGCGGAAAAATGTCCGACGCCGGGGAGAATCAGCGCGCGGGCTGCGGCGACTTGCTCCGGCTTCGTCACGCATTCTGTTTCGGCGCCGAGGCTGCGCAGCGCGCGTTCCACCGACGGCAGGTTCCCGGCGCCGTAATCAATGATGGAAATCTTCACAGCCTCCCCTTCGTGGTGGGCAAAACGCGGCGCAGCTGGCGATCGCGTGTGACGGCGAAGCGCAGCGCGCGCGCGAACGCTTTGAACATCACTTCAATCTGATGGTGCGACGAGCGGCCGTACACATGGCGCAAATGCACGTTGGCGGCGGCCGCCTGCGCGAACGCCTGAAAAAAATCCTCAAGCAGTTCGGCTTGAAAATCGCCGACGCGCCGGGCCAGCGGCCGCCATTTGCAGGCGAAATGCGCGCGGCCGGAAAAATCGAGGGCGCAGGCCGCGAGCGATTCATCCATCGGCATCAGAAAGTAGCCGGCGCGCAGAATTCCGCGTTTCGAGCCGAGGGCTTGCTTCACCGCTTCGCCAAGCGCGATGCCGACGTCTTCCACGGTGTGATGCTGGTCCACATCCAGATCGCCACGGGCGACCAAATCCAGATCGAGGGCGCCGTGCCGCGCGATTTGTTCGAGCATGTGATCGAAAAAGCGGATGCCGGTATCAATGCGCGCCTTGCCGCGGCCATCGAGATTCAGCTTCAGCTTGATGCTGGTTTCGTTCGTGGTGCGATGCACCGCGGCTTTTCTCATAGGATCTCTTTCAATTGCCGCAGCACGCGGCGAGTTTGCGAAAGCGTTCCGAAAGTGATGCGCGCATAGCCGGCACCGTCGAAATCGCTGGAGCGATCGCGGATTAGGGTTCCGTGGCGCGCGAGAGAGGCGACGACGTCTTTCGCGCGCGTGCCGAGAAAGAGCAGAACGAAATTTGCCGCGCTGGGGAAGAACGGGATGCCAAACTGTTTTAGCCCGTGCTCGAGCTCTTTGCGGCTGCGGCGGAATTCGCGCAAGGTGTCGCGCAGAAAGCATCGATCGCGCATCGTGGCGCGTGCCGCCACCAGCGCCGCGACGTTCACGGGATAGGGCGATTGCGCTTTTCGGAAAAGTACTGCGATCGAGCGGTGCGCAAAGATGCAGCCCAAGCGCAGGCCCGCCAGTCCGGCCGCCTTTGAAAATGTGCGCGTCACCACCAGATTGTTGTAGCGGCGAATCCAGGGCAGGATGGTGATCCCCGAAAACTCGAAATAGGCCTCGTCCACAACTACCAGCGTCTTGGTTGCCGCTTTCAGGATGCGTCGCAAGTCCGCGAGCTGTAGAACGCTGCCGGTGGGATTATTTGGATTGGCGAGAAAAAAGAGGCGCCGCCTGCCGCGTAGCGCGGAAAGTAGCGCGTTCATCGGAAATTGCATGGCAGCGTCGTAGCGCAGCGCGTGAATGCGCGCACCTGCAAGCTCGGAATAGAAGCGGTACATCGCGAAGGTAGGTTCGACCAGCAGGACCGCGTCGTCCGGCTCGACAAACGTATCCACGATCAGGTGCAACGCCTCGTCGGTTCCGTTGGTCAGCAGTAGTTCATCGGCATGCACACCGAAAAACTTGGCCATCTCGCGGCGCACGCTTTCCTGCTCCGGATACATGCAGACAGCGGCGGAAGTGAGATTGCGAATCGCCTGGCGCACCAGCACCGAGCAGCCGATGGTGTTTTCGTTGAAATCCAGGCGCAGTTTTCCGTCGCGGCCTTCGAGCGGCGGATGATACGGACGCATGCGCGCGACGGCGCTGCGCACCGGAATCACGGGCTTCATTCGCGCACCTCGACGGCGCGCGCGTGCGCCAGCAATCCTTCGGCGTTTGCGAATTCTTTGGCAACGGGCGCGAGTCGCGTGAGACCGGCGCGAGTTACTTCCTGTACGCTGACGCATTTCACGAAGTCGGCGGTGGATAATCCGCCGCGCGCGCGAGCCGCGCCGCCCGTGGGCAAGACGTGATTTGTGCCGGTGGCGTAATCACCGAACGATTGCGCGCTCCAGTCGCCCAAGAAAATACTTCCTGCGGAATGGAAGCGATCGGCAAGACGGCTGGCGGTGCCGGGCAGACTCAGATGCTCCGGTGCGAAGCGATTGACGAAGCGCGCCGCAGCTGCAAGATTGGGCGCGACGAGCACGGAGCCATTTTTCGCGAGCGAACGCCACGCGGGATTCGATTTCGGGAGCCGCGCGAGCTGTTTTTCGATTTCACCAGCCACGCTGCGGCCAAATCTCAGCGACGTGGTGACGAAAAGCGCGACGGCATCCGAATCGTGTTCCGCCTGCGCGAGCAAATCGGCCGCGATGAAGGCGGGGTTGCCGCTCGCGGCAAAGACCACAGCCTCCGTCGGTCCGGCGAGCAGATCAATCGCGCAATCCGCGCTGACGAGCCGCTTAGCAGCGGTGACGTAGCGATTGCCCGGGCCAAAAATCTTGTCCACGCGCGGTATTGACTGCGTTCCATACGCCAAGGCGGCGATCGCTTGCGCTCCGCCCACGCGCGCGATTTGCCGCAGCCCGAGTCTCTCCGCCGCGGCGAGAAGTTCGTCGCTGGGTCGCGGGCTCACAATCAAGATGTTGCGCACGCCGGCTTCCCGCGCAAGAATCGCCGTCATCAAGAGCGTGGAGACCAGTGAAAATCTGCCACCCGGGAGATAACATCCCACCGTTTCGATGGGGCGCACGCGTTGGCTGGCGCGCACGCCCGGTTCCACCTGGAAACTCCACTCCTGCGGTTTTTGGCGGCGTGCGACGGCCCGAACGTTGCGCGCAGCGTGATCCACGGCGTCGAGAATCGCGGCGGAAACTCGGCGCGACGCGCTGCGCAATTCATCGCGCGTAACCCACACGTTGTTCCGTTGCAATTTCAGCCAGTCGAAACGCTCCGTCCAGTAAAACAGTGCCGCATCGCCCCGCCGCTGCACGTCGCTTATAATTCGCGTGGCAGTGCGCTCGGCCACGAGATCGCGGCCGCGCCGCTGCGCCAAAATCTTCTCTTCGATTGCACCAGCGAGCCGGAGTATGCGCATCAATACACAATCTTGTTGAGCGGATACTCAACAATCCCTTCCGCACGAGCTGATTTCAGCTTCGGGATCAATTGCCGCACGGTACGTTCCTCGACGATGGTATTGATCGCTACCCAGGCCGGATCGCTCAGTTGCGCCACGGTCGGATTGCGCAAAGCGGGCAGCGCCGCCAGCACATTCGCAAGGTCTTCGCGGCGCACGTTGAGCATCAGGCCCACGCGGTTGTAGGCTCTGATTGCGCCTTCCAGCAGCAAGACCATGTTCTGGATTTTTTCGCGCTTCCATTGATCCTGCCAGGACGCGCGATGAGCGATAAACCACGGCGCGGATTCGAGCAGCGTGGCCACAATCCGCAAATGGTTGGCACGCAGGGAGGCGCCAGTCTCGGTGACTTCCACGATGGCGTCGGCCAGTTGTGGGACTTTCACTTCTGTAGCGCCCCAGGAAAATTCCACGCGCGCACGCACGTTGTGACGTTGCAAATATTGTTCCGTCAGGTGCACCGCTTCGGTGGCGATCACTTTTCCTTCGAGGTCGCGTACGTTTTTCACCGGCGAATCTTCGGCCACAGCCAGCACCCAACGAACGCGGCCCAGACTGGTCTTCGCGTACACCAGCTCGGCGATTTCTTCCACCGCGCCGCTGGTTTCGAGGATCCAGTCCTTGCCGGTAATGCCGGCGTCCAGCGCGCCGCTGCCGACGTAACGCGCCATTTCCTGCGCGCGCACCAGCATGCATTCGACCTCGGCGTCGTCAATCGTCGGATAATAGCTGCGGGAATTCACGGAAATGCGCCATCCGGCGCGCGCGAAAAGCTCAACGGTGGAATCCTGCAAGCTGCCTTTGGGAATGCCCAGTTTCAGGCTGCTCATGATTTTTCCCCCTCGCCATAAAGTTCCGCGGGAGAAATCAAGCGCTCGGCGATCGCCGTGGCTTCGCCATTTTTTCCGAGCCGGCGGAAAAAACAGCTGCGATAGCCTTCGTGGCAGACGGCCGAGCCGGAAAGTTCCACGCGCACCAGCAGCGCGTCCTGATCGCAATCCACGCGCAGCTCGCGCAATAGCAGTTTTTGTCCGCTGCTTTCGCCCTTGGTCCACAATTTCTGGCGCGAGCGGCTGTAGAACGTGACGAACCCCGAGGCGCGCGTGCGTTCCAGCGCTTCGCGGTTCATGAATCCCAGCATCAGCACCTCGCCGCTGGCGTCGTCCTGGACGATGGCGGGGATCAGGCCGTTCTCCTTTTCAAAGTCGAGGTCCATTTTTCTCCCTAAAAACAAAAAACCCGCGGGCGCGTTAGGCGCCAGCGGGTTGAGGAGTCCAGCTTAATTTCAGGTCAGCTAGTCACACCACCGCGGGCACGGGATGGCGTGATGATGGTGCTGCCGAAACTTGCGTGCCCGAAGTTCCATGACAGGTAAGAAATTATCGCAGTCCTTCTGCAATGTCAAGAATTCTGAGTCGCTCCGAGTCGCTTAGTTGGCTGAGGACGCTCATCGTTGCCGGTCGCTTGTGCGTGATCACACCGGAGATCAGACCGCCTCCATAGGCGCGCCGCGATCTGACGCTGAGCGCACGAAATCGCAATAATGGAAAAATACTAGAGACACAGGCTGCGGCGCCGGTCTACTGTCTAGCGCGGCGGAAAACGCGAAGAACCCGAGAGATCGCGATGCCGTCCACTCAAATGAAAGGAACGCGCCGGTTTTGAACGCTCAACTGATTTCGGTCACCACAAAACTGCTGAAAATCGCCGGCGCATTGGTAGCGCTCTACGCCGTAGTCACCGCGGCCCTCTTTTCCGTCATGCTGCAATCGCCGGACAAATTCGCCGGCGCCATGAAATACGTCCCGTGGCCGGCGTTCGTGGTGCTGCCTTTCAAGCCGCTTTGGAACGTGGCGCGCAAAGGCCAGCTCGACGTCGGCGACCTGGCCCCGGATTTTTCGCTCGACACTCCGGACCACAAGAGCACTTTTCAGTTGTCGTCCATGCGCGGCCAGAAACCGGTGGTGCTGGTTTTTGGCAGCTACACGTGACCTCCTTTCCGGCGGGAGGTTCCCGCTCTCAACAAGCTCTACGAGCAATATGAAGATCAGGTCGCGTTTTACCTGGTGTACATCCGCGAGGCGCATACCAGCGACGTCTGGCAAGATCCCGACAATCTGGACGACCACGTTATTTTCGCGAGCCCGAAAAATATCGCTGAGCGCAGCGAGATGGGACAGTTGTGCGCGCTGAAGCTGGGGATTCACTTTCCCGCGGTAGTGGATGGCTTTGACAACGCAACGGAACGCAATTACACGGGCTGGCCCGACCGTCTCTACGTGATTGATCGCGCAGGGCGCGTGGCGTACAAAGCGCGGCCCGGGCCTTTTGGCTTCAAACTCCAGGGCGTTGCAGAGACGCTGCAAAGGCTGCTGCCAACGGCCGGGAATCGCTGAACTCTGCATTCATCCTGAATTCAAACATCGCATCGTGCGCCACCACGCGCTAGTTCACTTCGATGGCAATTACACTCAACACCGACAGCGTGAGCGTGAGAAAGCCTCGCGTGTATTCGAGGGGCGTCTGGCGGTTTGCCACTTTATTTTCCGGGCCTGCTATTTACCACCTTGGCGCACTCCCCGGCCCTGCGCGTTGACACTCCCTGAACCTCTGTCAAACTCATTCCACTGGACGCCGATAAATCAATCGAAGGAGTCGCGGATGAATTCGTTTAGGCGCGGTACTGTGATTTTGTTGAGCTCGCTGCTGGCGGCTTTGCCCGCCATGCCGCAGCCTCAGACGGGCAATCAGCCGGCGGGCCAAATTAATGCCATGATCCCCGCGGCCACGCGCAACTCTCAGCCCGCTACGGTGAAAGAGGAACTGAATTGGAATGATCTGCTGAAGACGGAACATAGCGGTCGCGTTCGCGCGGGACTGAAGGACGGCTCCATTCTCAGCCTGGGTTCGGACAGCGAGCTGCGCATCGTGCAGCACGACAGCGCTTCGCAGCAAACATCGCTCGAAATGGATTTCGGCAAAATTCGCAGCCAGGTGGTGAAGATCACGAAACCCGGAGGGAAGTTCGAAGTGAAGACGCCCAACGCGGTGATCGGCGTCATCGGCACGGATTTCTACGCCGCGTTCGAATCCAACACCACCACGGTGATTTGCTACAAGGGCAAAGTCTCGGTGACGCCACTGAACGGAGCGCACGCCGCCAACAATGCGGGGCAATCCGACGTCGCCTCGAATTCCATCACCGTCAGCGCCGGACAAATGGTGCAAGTTACTTCGGAGCTGCCGCCTACTGGGTTTCATACCACCGACACGCCGCCCGCGGCCTTGCAAGCCAGCCTCACCGACACGGACATTCCCACGAACGCTGGGGTTGTGCATCATGGACATACGGTTCGTTGGGTTATTATTGGCACGGCGGTGGCGGTGGGATTGGGTGTCGGCCTCGGCGTTGGTCTGACGCGCGGCGGTGGCGGCACCAAGCCAACGACCGGAGCTCCGTGAGGCGGAGTTGCGGACGCCATCGGTTCATGGAGCCTGGCCTGTTTGTGCCTAGGTCGAATGGCCCCGGGATTTGATCGTCGATTGCAATTTCTATGAGCTCGCCGGAACAGCGATGGCCCCGCTGGAGGGATCGGTTAAGAGGATTCGCGCTCGACCACGTTGATCTGGTTCTGGGCGCGCTGGTCACCCTGCTAGGGCTCGTATTGTTCGGATTTTCCGGGATCGGCAAGATTGACTCGCGCGCCGGTTTCGCTTTCCTGCAAAGCGTGGAACAAAGCTCGCTGGACTTGCGCTTCGAAATGCGCGGCGCGCGCCCGCATGACGACCGCATCGTTATCGTCGGCATTGACGAACAGACCCTGCAGAAGATTGGCTCGTTTCCGCTTCCCAGAAAAAACTACGCAACGCTGATAAATAAATTGAGCGCGGGCGGAGCTCGCGTAATTGCATTCGACGTTACCTTTCCGACGCCCGAGAGCAATTCCGCCGGCGAAGCGCTGCGGAAATTACAGACCAAGCTCGGAGCATCGGCATCGCTCGCTCTGCAGAAGCAGATCCAAGACCTGGAACTGGCCAGCGATCAGGACGCCGCGCTGGCCGCCGCCATGAAGCACAGCGGCAACATCGTCCTGGGCCACATATTTCTGGACTCCCAACCTGATCCGAAACTGGCGGAGGAATATTTCAATATCGCCTGGGCCCACGTGTTTCCTCAAGTGCTGCCGGCGGGATTCAAAAGCGGACAGACCGTGGACCTGGGCCAAGTGTGGAAAGATAAAGGCGGATTGGTAAAGCAGGGCGTCGAAGCAAACATCCCCAAACTTGCGGATGCCGCCGCGTCCTTTGGGTTCATCAATATAGTACCGGATTCCGACGGCACGCTGCGCCACGCCCTGCTGATGATCCGCTACCAGGAGCTGGACTTTTTTCCTTCGCTCGATGTGGAAGTCGTGCGCGCGTACGAAAAAATCCCGGATCAACAAGTGGCGGCCTACATCGGACCAAACGGGCTCGAACGGATTCAGCTCGGCCGACACACGTTGCGACACGCGAGCGATGGCAGCGCCCTATTGAACTACACGGGTCCCTACCGTACCTACGCGCAGTATTCGATGTGGGACGTTATCAGCGGAACTGTGCCGCCGGAAACTTTTCGCGACAAGATTGTTCTGGTGGGCGCCACGGCCCTGGCCATCGGTGACATTCGCAACACGCCGTTCCCAGGCGAGGACGCTGTTTACATGGGAGTGGAGGTTCACGCCAACATCATAGACAATCTGCTGCACAGTGAGGAGCAGGGGCGCGGGTTCCTGAAGCGCGGACTCAACGAGATGGCCGTGGATACGGGCTTCATTCTTTTGTTCGGGTTGGTTTTCGGATTCTTGTTCAGCCGCGTGACGCCGCTCTATTCAACGATCACCGTGCTGCTGACCCTCACGGCGTTCGCCTGGTTCGTATATTTCAGCTTCGTGCACAAAGGGCAGTGGCTCAGCTTCGTGATTCCTGCGGGCACGCTCGCGGCGAACTACGCCGCCATCACCAGCATGCGCATGATCAGCGAGGAGCGCGCCAAGCGCAATATTCGCAAAAGTTTTTCGCAGTATCTTTCTCCCGGCGTGATCGAGCTGATCGAAAAAGATCCGGAGAAATACATTCGGCCCGGCGGCGAGATGAAGGAACTCTCCGTGCTCTTCAGCGATATCCGTGGCTTTACCACCATCTCCGAAGGGCTGACGCCGGACCAACTGGTGCAGCTGCTCAATGAGTACTTTGGGCATATGACCGAGATACTTTTTGCCACCGACGGCACGCTCGACAAATTTATCGGCGATGCCATCATGGCTTTCTGGGGCTCGCCGTCTCCGCAGGAAGATCACGCTTCGCGCAGCTGCGCCTGCGCGTTGCGCATGGTTGGCGGCCTGGCGACGTTGAACGCTAAATGGCAAGCAGCGGGGCGGCCTCCGATTGCGATCGGAATCGGCTTGAACACCGGATTGGTGAATGTGGGCACCATGGGCTCGACCCAACGTTTGTCCTGGACCGTGATGGGCGACAACGTAAACCTGGCGTCGCGCCTGGAAGGCATCACCAAGCAATATCACGTGCAGATTGTCATCAGCGAGGCCACCTATCGCCAGGTTTCCAGCCAGTTCGTGTGCCGCGCGCTGGATAAGATTCGCGTCAAAGGCAAAAACTTGCCGGTGAATATTTACGAGCTGATGGATGTCGTCGCCGAAAAATCCAAGCACGAAAAACTGCTGGAGCAATTCGACCGGGCCATGGCGGCCTACAGGTCGCAAAATTGGCGTGAGGCGGCCGCCCTGTTTACCGATGTTCTGTTGAATTTTCCGGATGACGGACCCAGCCAGGTCTTTCTCGAACGCGCCATCGAGTTTTCGCAAAGCGCGCCGGAAGGCGAATGGGATGGCGTGTACGTAATGAAGACGAAGTAGAGCGCGAGCGACAGGCTTTTCAAATTGGCTTCCACTTGCCAATTGTCACTCGACCGGAACTTCCGATCAGTTGCTGCGCAACGTCGCCGACAGCGTAAAAGTTCCCTTCACGCTCTTCTCGCGTTTCCAGTCGTGGTAAGTGTGGCACTCGAAGCATCGCGACTCCGCAGCTTCGCGTCCGCCGCGATGGCATTTCTCGCAAGTCTGAATCCCCGGCAGCAGGACGTCCGCGGTCTCCTGGCTGGTCGGCGCGGCGGAATGGCACTCCACGCATTTCAAAAGTTTGTGCGTATCGTGATTGAACACGGAATGCGGAAACCAGCGCTGTGTAATATTGGACTTCGCGACAGTGGGCAACGGCGCATTCGCCGCGAACTTTAATGCGTGGCACTGCGCGCACGTCTTCCGCCAAAGCAGTTCTTCTGATTCCGCCACTCGCAGCGCCACCCACTGCTGCTCGGTGAGGACCCGAACCGCTGGCGGTATCGGCTGGTGCGGCAGATTTCGGTTCGGGGCCGTCACGCGCAGGTCCGCCGGATGATTCGGAATGTACTGCTGAAACTTTTGTACCAGGAACGCGTGGATCACGTCGGGAGTGTCGTGCGGCACGCCTTCCTGGAAACGCGGATCGAACTGCAACCCGTGGCACGCGACGCAATGTTTTGCGTAGGTGACCGGGGACATGTACGCGCGGGTCGGATCCACGGACGGCGGAATCGCCTGCAGATTCACAGTCTGATCGTGGGCATCGCTGGATCCGAACCTCAAGCGCGATTCCGGCTTCGCGGTGCGATGGCAATCGTCGCAATCGAGTTGCACCGGACCGTTCGGCCCGCGCAGATTGTGTTTCAGATGTATCGCGTGATTCAGCTTGATCGTGCCGGGATCAACGCTGCCGGGACGCAACGCCGCAAATTCCGGGTGGCCGCCATTGAAGCGCGTTATGTCTAGCGTGAAATGCGTCGCTGCTCCCGTGGTGTGCAGGTTCGCGTGGCACTGCGTACAGCTGACGTCTGCGGTTACGGCCAGGCGCGGATGTCCGCGATGTTCTGCATGGCACGCGGCGCAGCTGGGCGTGAAAATTTGATTCGCGTGATGCAGCGGCGCGTCGTGGCAGGTATCGCAACCCTGATCACTGGCCTTGGCGCTGAACGCGCCGGCCTGCGCCACGTGGCACGCGCTGCATCGCGCGGTGAGCACCGCGTGTGACGCGGACATTCTTCCGCCGCTATAAACGCGATTGTTGCGCGCCAACGCATACCAGCCCAGCCACAGCAGTGCAATCACCGGAACGGCGACGGAGAGAATGGAGCGCAGACGCCGGAAAGGGTGCGGATGCTTGAAATATTCCAGGTCAATCCGCTGCGCCAGGTTTTTTGTTGTGAGCTTGGATCGTGCCACCGGTACTCGCCTCTATGTGTCTCGGCCCGTCTCTGTCCGCCGCTTCAGTAACGCAACGCCATGATCGCGTGCGCGCATCCCAGCAGCAGCAGCGCGAGCGACAACGGAACGTGCAGCATCAGCCATCCATGCAGCCAATGGTGATAGCGAATCTGCCGCCGCAGTTGCCGTTCCTCTTCGCATATGTCTTCCAGATTTTTTACGGTGCCATGCAGCGCGGCGGGAAGCAGCGTGCGCAACCCTTCGAATATCCCGGCCGCTTTCAATCGATTCGACAGCGCAGGGTTTTGCGCGCGCGCCTGTTGCAGAAAGGGCCGCAGCTCGCGGCTATAGAAGTTGCACAGCGGAAGTGTATCGGTTGTCGTGATTGTCGCTGTGGCCACGCTGGATCGCGCGTGTGCTACAGGCGCCGCGTTCTGAAAATTCAGCGGCCCGCAGGCCGCCTCCACCATTTCGTCGGCTTCTGCCAGCAATTGCGCCCGCACCCGGTCAATCTGCTCGAAGATTGTTTCCATGGGAATTCGCGTGGTCATCACCGGCGGCATGTAATGCTGCAACGCCGCGCCGAAAAGTCCGCTCACGATCACAACGATCAGAAGCACCATCAGAACGCTGGTGAGCGGGCCACCGAATCGGAACCCTCCATGAAAAAGAATCAGCGGCAGGCTCAACAATCCCAGCCACAAATGCCCGCGCATCCATGTCTGCGCGCGCCCCAGCCTCCAGACCGGCACTTTTTTTCGCGCCGCCAGCAACCCCGCGAAAATCATGCAGAGCGAACCGGCAACTCCGAACGTCAAGCCAAGGGCGCTGCCCCCGCTCGGACCAGCGGGAGAACTCGCCGCGTAAACCACATAAATGGCCGTCGCCGAGCCCAAAATAATCAGCGAAGCAATCAGCCACGCCCGATGTGTGCGGTCAATGCGCAAGGTTTCCTGTGTTCCCGTGTTACAGAATAAATCTCTTAGCTTTCCGGCGTTGTGCTCGTGCTCTGTTTCAGCAAGTTCGCGAAAAATTTCCGCGGATTCACCCGATGCGCTGCGTCGTGCGGGCAAGCATAAACGCAACTGGGCTCCGCGAAATCCGTGCAGAGGTCGCAGGACGTCGCTTTCTGCTTCACCATCGCTTTTTTCTGCCCGGGCATCCCCGGAACGTCGGTGAAAACATTAAACGGATGCATGTTGATGTTGCCGTAGGGGCAGTTCTCCGCGCACAATCCGCAGCCGATGCACCAATCCTCGATAATCACTTCCAGCGAATTGCGCCTTCGAATCGAGCCCACCGGGCAGCCCACCATGCACAGCGGGTCCAGGCACTGCCGGCAGGACGTGGCCACCAGATAATGGTCGAATCGCAATCCCTCGCGAATCAGGCGCGTGACTCCGTCGTGCGCGTCGGCGCAGGCAGTCACGCAAGCGTCGCAGCGCGTGCAGGCGTTCAGATCGAGCAGCAGCAAACTCTGCGCTTCCATCAAGCCCTGCTTCAGGAAGCTGTCGAGCGGCGTGCTGTTAATCATCACCAGCGTCTCGCGATTCATCTGCACGCGTTCTCGGCCCACTTGTTCCAGTTTTTGGCGGACTCCGGGGAACTGCCGCGTCATGCTGGCAAAATCTTCCGCGCTGATGCGCACCACTTCCACGTGGTCCAGCGCGGTGCAGGTCGCGCTGCGCTCGGAATGTTCCAGCAGCGCCGTTTCGCCGAAATATTCGCCGCGCGAAAGGTAAGCCAGCACCAATTCGCCGCCGGCGTGCGTCTGCGACACTTTTACGAAGCCGATGCGCACCAGGTAGAAGCTATCCGCGGAGTCGCCCTGGCGGCAAATCACCTGGCCCGGAGTGAAGCGCATCAGCTCGACTCTTTCTCGCAGCCCCTCGATGAATTCGTCCGTCAATTCCGCGAACACCGGAACCGCGCGCAAATGGGAATCTAGGGCGCGCTGGCGGTACGATCGATCCAGCCGTGCGCGAAAAGTTTTGTTGCGCTGCATGATGTCCAGCACGTTGCGCAGCATTTCGAGCGCCGTGCAGGCGGTCTCCGCGCGCACCGTTGCCGAGCGCGGGTACAAGCTCATGCACGTCATTTCGCCGAATAGGTCGCCGGGGCCCAACGTCGCCACCGGATTGTCGTAATTCAGGTCCATCGGCGCATCAATGTGGATCCAGTGCTGCGATGTTTCTTCTTCGCGTTCGTCGTTCTGGCGCTGCGTCAGCTTGCTGGAAAGTTTCCCCAGAAATTTGCGGACTGCGCCTTTCGTTTTTACGTGCGCGATCGGACTGGCGATGGAAACCTTGGCCTGGCCTTCCAGCATGTAAAACGCCGTGGATCCGTATTCACCTTCGCGGCAGATTACTTCGCCGGGTTTGAAATGCCTGCGCACCACAGCGTTGCGATTCAGGCTTAGAAATGTTCCGGAAACGCCTTCGAAGAACGGAAGCTCCTGCAACTCTTCCAGCGGCACCGTTTCGGAATCCGGCGTGCGCGCAATCGCGGTTTGCGTCACAACTTTATTTGTCAGAGCGCCCGTCGGGCAGGAAACCATGCACTCGCCGCAGGAAACGCAGGAGGATTCACCCATGGGCTCGTTGTTGTCGAATGCGATGCCCGTCGTCGCGCCTTTGCCCATGCGTCCCAGGACGAAATTCTCGCGAATATCGCTGCAGCCGCGGATGCAGCGGTCACACAAAATGCACGCGTCGAAATCCACAGCGATGCTCATCGAGGAGTCATCGGGACCGCGGCGCGTGGCGCGCGGCGCATAACGCGGTGCGGTGATCTGTTCCTGCTTGGCGAGCGTCTCCAGTTCGCAATCGCCGGATTGTCGCTCGCGCGCGCACGGGCTGGGATGATCGGACATCAGTAGCTCGATCAACGTGTGCCGCGCGCGCTTCACTCCGTCGGTTGCGGTGTTCACCACCATCCCAGGTTCCACCGGACGAATGCACGATGCCGTGTACACTCGCGCGCCCACGTCCACCACGCAAACGCGGCAAACTCCCACCGGCTTTTCGTTTTGCTGGTGGCACAGGGTGGGAATCCCGATGTCGTGCATGCGCGCGGCGTCGAAGATCGTGGTTCCGGCGGGGACGGAGACTTTCCTTCCGTCAATCGTCAGCTCGATGAGCGGATTCGCGCTCATGCGCTCCCCAGCTTCGCCGCGAATCGTTCCGCGGCTGTTTCGCTGATCCGTTCACCACAGCGGCAAACATCCACGGGACAACTTCGCTGCAAAAGATGCGCTTCCACTTCCGCGCGAAAATGTTTCAACACCGAAGCGATCGGCGCGGGCACCACTTGCCCCAGCCCGCAGATCGAAGTCTGCCGCAACGCTCCGGAAAGTTCGTCGATCAGCGCGATGTCCGCGACCGAGCCCCTTCCCTGCGTCCAGCCCGTCAACATCTCCACCAATTTTTGCGAACCCACGCGACACGGGACGCACTTACCACAGGATTCGTTGCGGAAAAATTGCGTGGAGTTCAGCGCCATGTCCAGCATGCAGCGGTCTTCGGCGCACACCACCAGCGCGCCGGAGCCTAGCATCGAGCCGGCATCCGCCAGCGATTTGAAATCCAGCCGCACGTCCGCCATGGACGCGGGCAAATATCCGGAAGATGGGCCGGACGGCGCGAAGGCTTTCAGTTTTTTTCCATCCGCGATTCCACCGCCGTATTTGAAAATCAGCTCCGATACCGGCGTGCCCATCGGCACTTCGTAAACTCCCGGATGCACCACGTCGCCACTCACGCCAATAAATTTCAGCCCCGCCGCGCCGTTCAAGCCCTGCGCTTTGTACCAATCCACGCCGCGGAAAAGAATGGCGGGTACGTTCGAAAACGTCTCGACGTTGTTGATGACCGTCGGTTTGTTCCACAGACCCTGCTGCACGGGGAACGGCGGCTTATTGCGCGGCTCCGCGCGCTTGCCTTCGATTGCCTCCAGCAGCGCCGTCTCTTCGCCGCAAATATAACCGCCCGGGCTGACAAATATTTCCAAATCAAAGGTGAAACCGCTCCCCAGCAGGTTCGGCCCCAACAATCCGGCCCGCGTGCAGCGCCGGATTTCCTCGTACAATATTTTTTCCTGATCCTCGTACTCGTGGCGAATATAGAGAATGCCTTTTTGCGCGCCTGTCAGCACGCCCGCCAAGATCATTCCTTCCACCACCAGGTGCGGCAAATGCGCCAGAATAAAGCGGTCCTTGAATGTGCCGGGCTCGCTTTCATCCGCATTGCACACGATATATTTATCTGACCCGGGCGCTTGCCGCACCAGTTGCCATTTCGATTCGGTGGGGAAGCCCGCTCCGCCCAGGCCGCGCAGTCCGGATGTTTTCAGCGTTTCAAAAGCCGCGGCCCAATCGCGCGACTGAATCAGGCGCCCGACCGTCTGGTAATGTTTCCCGTCGGTATAGGGATCGGACGCGCAAGGCACCCGGCGATGCACCTGCGAAATTTGCGGCAGCGCGCCGCTGGCAAGCACGTCGCCCACCATCGCCGTGATCTGATTTTGCGCAAGCCCGGTATAGATGTGTTCGTTGATCGCTACCGCCGGCGCTTCGTCGCAGCGCCCCAGGCAAGAAACTCCGCCGACCTTTGTGTCCGTAAACCCGGACTGCCGGAAGGATTCTTCCAGTCCTGCGCGCAATCCGCGCGCGCCCCGCAGATGGCAAGACATATCCTGACAAACGCGCACGTCCGCTTTCGGCGGCGGCGTCAGATGAAAATGCGGATAAAAGCTGGCGACTCCGTGCAGACGGTACAACGGCACATCAATTTTTTTGGCGAGAGCTTTCAGTTGCTCGGCCGGCAGGTAGCCGAACTGGCGTTGAATTTCCCTGAGCTCGCTAAAAATCAAGGGGAAGGAATCCTTACCGGGGAGAGTATGCATCCGCGCCCCGGAAAACAACCACCAGTCTCCAGCGGTGTTGCGTACACGGATATAACCACGAGCTTCGCGCGAAATCCAGCACGCAATTATTCTTGCGCGAAACGTCGCGAATAATTCGCCCTGAATTTAGTTGATTTCGACAGTATCCGATAGTACAAAGTGGTCGATTCGCAGGATTTTCACGCTCTACCGGTCTTGCGGACTGGTATCCTGCTCCGCCAAATTGCCAATGGAAACGAAGCTCGCCACAAAACGCCGGCGCCTGGCAATTTCTCCAGCCGTATTCTCAGCGTTGCTCGCGGCCGCTTTCGCGTTCTGCCCGATCGCGCATTCGCAAGAATCGGCAGTGCCGCTCTTCGCGTTCGATGGCCCAGCAGCCCAGGAAAGTCAATCGGGCCAAGCAGGCCAGGCCCCGCGCTATACCGGTCCCGGTTCGTGCGCATCAACGACGTGCCATGGCAGCGTTTCGCCGCGTACCGAGAATCGCGTGCTGCAGAACGAATACAGCACCTGGATCGTCAAGGACAAGCACTCCAAAGCCTACGCATCTCTGCAAGGCAATGTGGGAGAGCGCATGGCGGCAATTCTCGGCATCGGCAAGGCGGAGTCCGCGCCCAAGTGCCTGGCGTGTCACGCGCTCGATGTTCCCACTACGCAACGCGCCCGCACCTTCGAACTGAGCGAAGGCGTGAGCTGCGAAAGTTGCCACGGCCCGGCCGCCGCTTGGCTCGGACCGCACACCGAGCGCGACTGGACGCATGAGAAATCCATCGCAGCCGGCATGTACGACACGCGCGACCTCACCAAGCGCAGCGAAAGATGCCTCAGTTGCCACCTGGGCAGCCAGGAAAAATCTGTTGACCATGAGATGATCGCCGCCGGTCACCCGGATCTTTATTTCGAGCTCGATTCTTTCTCCGCCGTGATGCCGCGTCACTGGAAGGAATCGGGCGAGCCGGGCGAACCGGAAAATAGCGATCCCTGGTACGACGTGCGCGAGTTGACCACCGGCCAAGCCGTGCAGCTACGGCAATCTCTGCTGCGCCTGGCATCTCGCGCGCACGGCAAGTTCTGGCCCGAGTATTCCGAACTGCAGTGCTACGCATGCCATCACAGCCTCACCTTGCCGGAAAATAGTTGGCGGCAAGCCCGCGGATATTCAGGCCGCCGCCCCGGCGATCCGCCGTGGAATCCTTCGCGTTACACGATCTTTCACGAAGTTGTTTTTCAGGCTGACGGTGACGGCGCCGGAAAACTGGATTCCGAGCTTTCGCGCCTGGCTCAACTGATGAGCCAGTTGAATCCCGACCGCGACGCCGTGGCTGCCTCCGCGGTTAATTGCGCCAGGCTCGTCAGCGATTTGTCCTTGAAAGTCGGCGCGATGGCGAACGATCCCGCCTCCACGTTGCGCTTGCTGCGAAAGATTTCGAGCGATGCGGACAACATTGCCGCGCAGGGCGAACACGCCGCCGCACAATCCGCGATGGCCGTGCAATCGCTGTTCGTGGCGTACGAGCGCAATGAAAAATTCCAGAATTCCGCCGAACTGCGCGCCGCCATTGGCGCGCTCTTCCAGGATTTGCAAGATCCATCAGCATACGATCCCGCGCGCTTCGCGGGCAAGTTGCGCCAGGTAAACGCCCTGCTGCCGTAAGTCGAGACGCGGCGATGCGGCTGAATATATTTGTATGAATTCTGGAAGCCATCCGCGAATCACCGCGATGAGAACGCCGGGAGGGCTTGCGTGCAAAATTATGACCTTGTGGTGATCGGCTCGGGTCCCGCCGGCGAAAAAGGCGCTGCTCAGGCTGCTTACTTTGGCAAGAGCGTCGCTCTGGTTGAATGTGGAGATACGCTCGGCGGCGCCTGCGTCAACACCGGCACCATACCCAGCAAAATTCTTCGCGAATCCGCGCTGTATTTTTCCGGCATACGCCAGCGCGGTTTGTACGGCGTGGACTATTCGCTGCGCGAAGGCTTGACCGTCAAGAATTTCATGCATCGCAAGGACGTGGTCGTTGAGACCGAACGCGAACAATTGGCCCAGAATCTTGTGGTGCATAACATAGACCTCATTCATGGCCTGGCCTCCTTCCAGGATGCCGACACGGTCTCGGTAAAAACATCGCACAGCGAAAATCTGACGCTGCATGCGGATGCCATTTTGATCGCGACTGGCTCGGTACCACATCGCGCGCCGGAGATTCCCTTCGATGATGAAATTATTTTTGATTCGGACTCCATCCTGAAAATGGGCTCGATTCCGCGCAGCCTCGCGGTTGTCGGCGGCGGCGTGATCGGCTGCGAATACGCTTCCATCTTCACTGCCTTGGGTGTGGAAGTGTCGCTGGTGGACGGCCGTGATCGCGTCCTGCCTTTTCTCGACGCGGAAATTTCGGCGTGCCTCAGCGAGCGGCTGGCGGATCTGGGCGTGCGTTTTTTCTTCGGCGAACGCACCACGCAGATCGAACTTGCGCAAGAAAAAGTGCGCATTTCGCTGCAATCGGGCAAGACGATCGAAACCGAAGCGGCCCTTTTCGCTGCCGGACGTCGCGGAGCCGTGGACAAGCTTGGCCTGGAAAAAGCGGGCGTAGCCCTCAATAAGCGCGGCTACATCGAAGTGAACGAACACTATCGCACCGCCGCGCCTCGCGTCTATGCCGCTGGAGACGTCATCGGCTTTCCCGCGCTGGCCTCCACTTCCATGGAACAAGGCCGCGTGGCCGTCTGCCACGCTTTCGGGTTTCAGTACAAACAGCGCCTCGCATCCATGCTGCCGATGGGCATTTATACTATCCCGGAAATTTCCGCCGTGGGTGAATCCGAAGAGACCTGCAAAGAGAAGGGAATTGAATACGCCGTGGGGCGAGCGCACTACGCCAACAACACGCGCGGTCAGATTGTGGGCGACTTGCACGGTCTGCTGAAATTGATTTTCGCCAAATCAAACCGCCGCCTGCTGGGCGTGCAGATCATCGGCGAGAGCGCCACGGAGCTGATCCATCTGGGCATGATGGCGCTGGAATCCGGCATGACCATCAACGCCTTCATTGACTTCGTCTTCAACTACCCGACACTCTCCGAAATGTATAAGTACGCGGCATACGACGGGCTGGGAAATCTTTCCGGCCACAAACTCCGCGAGGGGTAGCGCGATTACTATGCGTCACTAATCGCTCATCACTACCTCTCAATCCGTAGGATTCCGCGGAAACTTCAAATACGGCAGCCGAACTCCGTCAATCACAATCTGGTCCGCGCGAATATCCGTCGGCGCTTCAAATCCCACCGCGCCTCCCGCGGTCACAAAATCGTCCTGATCCACGCCATCTCCGCTGACGCCCAGGCCGCCCACCATCACGCCATTTATATACAGCGGCTCCGAGCCTGGAAAAAATACCACGCCGCTCTGATTGACCTTGGGCCACGCCGTGCTGGGGACTTGAAATCCCTGCGTGCATGGGTTCCCAGTATCCTGCGTGTACAAATTGAAGAACGGACCCACCGGCGAGCCATCAATCCCCGAAGGAAACAAAGGCTGCGCGCCGAAACCGATGGTGCGGTTCGTAACCGCAGTTCCCAGCGGCACCTGGTTTAGGTCCGCGGTCTGCCGGTTCATGCCGCTGAAGTAAATCACATTGCGCGCTTTCGTCGCGGCCACATCAATGCTGAACACCGTTCCATCCGTCATGCGGTACAGGCCGATCAAAGTGCCGTCAAGATCGCTCACCGCGATCGTCATTTTTGCGCGTGCGCCGATGGGCAGGCGAATCTGCGCGCGCGTCAAATTGGCTGTGGCCACCGCGCTGTTGATGATCTGTGTCACCTGCGCCGTCGTCAGCCCGCCCACGGGCCCATTCGTTGCCGCAATCAACGCGCCTTCGGGTGGAACACCGGGGCTGCCCACCGGGCCCATGGTAAAAAATGCGGCATCAAAAGTTCCGCTGGTCACGCCGCCGGGCGGTGTCGTCTGATTCACAAAGGGCAGCGTGATGCCGTTAATGGAAACAATTCCCGGCGCCGGAAATGCGGGGAAGCCGACGCCGTCCGTTGCGGCGCTTGAGCCGCCCATCGCGATCATGCCCGCTGCCGCGAACGCAACGTATTCCGCCGTGTCCGTATCCGCCGCAACGACACCGATTCCGCCCACTTCTTGCCCGCTCTTGAAAATCGGCACGCCGCCGGGATTTACTGCTGTCGCTTCGCTATCGTTCAAATCCGCCTTGCCCGTGACGATTCCGTATCCCGGGGACGTCCCGGCGATTGTGGTGGCCGGCGGCACGATCGCATTGATACTAGTCGCGAGATTGCAGCCGCGATTGGTATTCTCGATGCCGTACAGCGCGGCGCTCGAGGTGTTCGCAACTCCCGGCGGGAAATGTATGCCGCTGATAAATCGCACCGTGCGCGAAGAGAGCGGGGCCTGATCGTTGCTGAAGAAAGCTCCTGTGCGAGCCAGCGCCACCGCCAGATCGGCCGTGGGAATCATCGCGCCGAAATTCCCCGGCGACGTGGCGGGCGCCGATGGCCCTACGTACACGGCGAGGATGCGTCCCATCCGGTCAACGACGGCGATAGCCATGGCGTCGGATTGCGCCGCCGTTGCTGCGGCCTCCACCACCATCTGCACGTCCGCTTGCGTCAAGCTTTCCGTCGGGGGCGGGGGATTCGTGGACCCGCCGCCACCGCCGCCGCCTCCATTTCCACTTCCACCGCCGCCGCAAGCCGCGAGCACCAGCCAGAACGCAAGGCTGAGGCAAACCCGCAGGTTCGCAGGCTTCCACAGCCGAACTCGGAACTTCCGAATTTCCGCCGGAATCATGAGGTTGGACTATTGGTATCACAGCCGCACATCGTTCTCAATCATTCTGCAAATCAGATGTGCAATCGTGATGGAATAGTGCAAAAATCGGGAACCAGATTTTGCCTGCGGAGCCGCCCGGAGACATTTACCGGCTCCGGAAAAAACTGTGATCGCGAGACGATTCCAATTGTTCCTTGCCGAAAGTCGCCGGACAACCGAGGCCTGACGGAATGCGCGACGCATTCCGCACGTTTTTTTTCCAGCCGGCGCGCCTGTGCTGGCTCTTGATTTTGCTATGCGCCGCGCCTGCGCCCGGTTCAGCCATGAACCCCGCGATCGCTCCGAGCGCGCTCCAACAATCCGTCGCACAGCAGCGACTGCCGGGCCAAAGCGCTCCCAAGAAAGCCGCGTTGCAAGGCATCGTGCGCGATTCGAACGGGAACCCGGTCATCGGTGCAACCGTGGTCTTGCGAAACCTCGCAACGGATCAAAAGTTCGAAACGGTCAGTGGCTCCCAGGGAGTCTTCCGTTTTATTGACGTCGCTCCCGGCGACTATGAGCTAAAAATTGCCGCGACAGGCTTCCAGGAATTCACCAGTCCCGCCTTACAGCTGCACCCCGGCGACGATCTCGTCCGCGAGGTGACGCTCATCGCCATCCTCTCCATCGCGCCACCGCAACCGCAGTTTCCCCAGCTTCCCGCCGGCACCACAAATCCGCCAACAGGAAGTCAGCCCAAGCCTTCGCCCACTGTTCCGCCCAACGCGGTGCAGAACGGCAACCTCCCGCAGACCGCGCAGCAACCCGCGCCGGAACCGCTGCCTTCTCCCGATCAAGTTTTTCATCCCGAACCCGATCGCTGGTCCATCGCCATGCCCGATTGGGATCGCTACGGAATCGGCGGCGAACATCCTTACGTGAAAGGCAGCAAGTGGGATCCGTTCAATCGCAATAAATTGAAGGGCGACGTGCCGATCATCGGCAAGCAGACTTTTCTAAATCTGACGGCCACCAGCGACACGTTTTTCGACGGCCGGCGCTTGCCCACGCCCACCGACGTCAGTTCCGCGCGGCCCGGCAGCAGCGATTTTTTCGGCAAGGGTGACCAGATCTTTCTCGATCAAACTTTTGCGTTTTCCTTCGATCTGTTTCATGGCGACACCTCGTTTCGCCCCGTGGACTGGCGCATCCGCATCACGCCGGTGATCAGCTTGAATTATCTGGACGTGCAGGAACTAGGCGTCGTCAACGTGGACGTGACCAAAGGCACCACGCGCCTGGCTTCGCATCTCGGCTTGCAGGAAGCGTTTGCCGAAGTGAAGCTCCACGATCTCGGCCCGAATTACGATTTCGTGTCCGTGCGCGCCGGCATTCAGGCTTTCAATAGCGATTTCCGCGGCTTCCTGTTTGTGGAAGAGCAACCCGGCGTGCGTTTCTTCGGCAACCTCGATTCGAATCGGTGGCAATATAATGTCGCGTATTTCAATTTTCTGGAGAAAAACACCAACAGTGGGCTGAATTCCATGGCGCTCCGAAATCAACAGGTAATCATAGCCAATGCGTATCGCCAGGATTTTTTGTTCCAAGGTTACACCGCTCAGCTGAGCGTGCACTACAACAAGGACGATGCCTCGATTCATTACGACGACAACGGGTTTCTGGTGCGCCCTTCTCCCATCGGCGCCGTTTTTTCCAGCGGCATGATCCGCCCGCACAGCGTTCACGCCGCTTATCTCGGCTGGACCGGCGACGGCCACATCGGCCCGCTGAATTTGACGCACGCTTTCTATCAGGCGTTCGGCAACGACAGCTTCAATGCCATCGCGGGCAAGGCCGTCACCATCAATGCGCAAATGGCCGCGCTCGAGCTTTCCTATGACAAGGATTGGTTCCGCATCAAAGGTTCCGTCTTTTACGCCTCCGGCTCGGCGAAACCTTCCAGCAGCCGCGCGCGCGGCTTCGATTCGATCGACGATTTTCCGGAATTTGCCGGCGGAATCTTCAGCTTCTGGAATCGCGAAAGCATCCGCCTGACCGGCTCGGGCGTCGCGCTGAACTCCGGAGATAGCTTGCTGCCCGATCTGCGCTCGAATAAAGACGAAGGCCAGGCAAATTTCGTGAATCCCGGAATTTTCCTCGCGAATATCGGAGCCGATGTTGACTTGACGCCGAAACTGCGCGGATTCGCCAACGTGAATTACCTGCGCTTCGAACGCACCGAGTCGCTCGAACAAATTCTATTTCAGTCGCCGATTCGCCACTCGATTGGAGTGGATTCCAGTATTGGCGTGCGCTACCGGCCGCCGCTCACCGAAAACATTTCCGTTGCGGCGGGTGCGGCCAGTTTAATTCCGGGCCAGGGTCTAAGGGACATCTACACCGGTAAAGTGATGTTTTCGTTTTTCACCGATTTGCGGTTCCAATTTTGAGCGGACGAAATTGTTGAGGACATTTATGCGCGGCTCGATGGACGACGCCACAGCACAGAAACGCTACCTGCAGCGCCGAGTCTTCGTCTTTTTCGTGCTGGCCGGCGCCATCGCCGCCGCGTTGCTGCTCGAAGGCCGCTCGCACGCGCAGTCACCTTCGCAGCCACAACAGAGCCTGTTCAGGCAGTCCCAATCCGACGTTGATCGCAAAAACGTTGGATGCGTTTCCTGCCACACCAGCACCGACGAGCCTTCGATGCATCCCACCCGCACGGTTCGTCTGGCCTGCGTGGATTGCCACGGCGGAGACGCCATCGCGATCCTGCCTTCAGGGACTCAGCCTGGCTCACCGGAATACGCACAACTCAAGAATCGCGCGCATCCGCAGCCCAACGATCACGCGCTCGCCGGCGCTTCGGGGAACCCGCCGCGCCTCTACACCAAATGGCTGCGCGAGAATTACGCCTACGTGCGTTTCGTCAATCCCGGCGATTTGCGCGTCGCCGCGGAGACCTGCGGCACTGCCGGATGCCACGCCTCCGAAGTTCTGAAAGTAAAGACCAGCATGATGACGCACGGAGGAATGTTGTGGGGAGCGGCGCTCTACAATAACGGCTCATTCCCGCTGAAGAACGCGCGCTTCGGAGAAAGCTATTCCGCCGACGGCCAGCCCCAGGCGCTTCTCACCGTGCCAATGCCCACGCCCGAAGAAACGCGCGCGAAAGGCGTCGTTCCGGAACTCACGCCTCTGGAACGTTGGGAAATATCGCAACCCGGCAACATCCTGCGCGTATTCGAACGCGGCGGCCAGAAAAAAGGCGAAATCGGCAATCCGGATCGCGAAGAAGAATCCGGCCGCCCCGACGACAAGCTCGGCGAACGCGGCTTCGGCACTCTGCTGCGCACCGATCCCGTTTTTCTCGGCCTGCAAAAAACGCGCCTTCTCGATCCATTGCTTTCGCTGCCTGGCACAAACGACGACCCCGGCGACTATCGCGGCAGCGGCTGCACCGCCTGTCACGTGGTTTACGCCAACGATCGCTCGCCGCAGCATTCCGGCCCCTACGCTCGCTTCGGCCATCTTGGCGAAAGCGCATCTTCCGATCCCACCATCCCCAAAAATGAATCTGGCCATCCCATTCGCCACAGTTTCACGCGCGCGATCCCGTCCAGCCAATGCATGATCTGCCATGTCCATCCCGGCACGAACATGGAAACCACTTATTTCGGCTACACCTGGTGGGACAACGAGGCCGATGGCGCAGCAATGTATCCGCGCCAGCAGCACAATCCGACGGAGGAGGAAAAATATCAGGTCGCGCTGCGTAATCCGGAGGGTGCCGCGGCGCGCGGCCTTTGGTCCGATCCAAAATTCCTCGAAAAACTGGGCAGCCCGGAGTTCAACGCGCAACTCGACCAGACTCAGTTCGCCGATTTTCACAGCCATGGCTGGGTTTTTCGCGCCGTTTACAAGCGCGACCGCCAGGGCAACCTGCTCGACGCCGAAAATAAAATTGTCAGCCCCAAAGATCCCGATAAATTCAAGAAAGCCGTGCACCTTGCGGACATTCACCTCGAGAAGGGCATGCACTGCGTTGACTGCCACTTCGAGCAGGATTCCCATGGCAACGGCAAACTCTACGCCGAGCCTCGCGCCGCCGTCGAACTCGACTGCGTGGATTGTCACGGCACGATTGACGCCCGCGCGCCGCTAATTTCTTCCGGCGCGGCATCCCCCGCGGGCGGCACACACCTCGACGCGCTGCGCACTCCCTGGAACACGCGCCGCTTCGAATTTCGCGACGGCAGATTATTCCAGCGCAGCATGGTGGAACAGGACAAGGAATGGGAAGTCGTGCAGACCCTGGACACGATCACTCCCGGCAATCCGCACTACAGCGAAAAATCGCGCTGGGCCAAAACCATTCGCACCGACGGAAGATCCTGGGGCGACGTGCCCGCCGATTCAGCGCAACTCGCGCACGCGAATCGCCGTATGACCTGCTATGCCTGCCACACCTCGTGGACGCCGAATTGTTTTGGCTGCCATCTTTCCATGACGGCCAATCAGCGCAAGCCCATGCTGCACAACGAAGGCCTGCTCACGCGCAACTGGACCGCTTACAATTTTCAGGTTCTGCGCGACGACGGCTTCATGCTCGGTATCGACGGCACCGTCACCGGTCATCGCGTCGCGCCGGCCCGCTCGTCCTGCGCGATTTTGGTCAGCTCGCAAAATCAGAATCGCGATTGGATTTACTACATGCAGCAGACCGTTTCCGCCGAAGGACTCAGCGGCACGGCGTTCAGCACTTTCGTTCCGCACACCGTGCGCGCCAAGGAAACCAAGGCCTGTGACGATTGCCACATTTCCGATCGCAAGGACAATAACGCCTGGATGGCGCAAGTCCTGCTGCAGGGCACAAATCTGCTGAATTTCATGGGACGTTATATTTACGTCGCCGATGGCGCGAAGGGATTCGATGCCGTGGCCGTCGCCGAACACGATGAGCCGCCCGCGATCATCGGCAGCTATTTGCAGCGCGTCGCGTATCCGCAAGATTATCAACAGCACGTGGCGCGCGGCCGCGAATTGCAGGAAGCCTACCACCACGTCGGAAACGTTTTGGACCTGCAGCTGCGCGGCGAATATCTCTACGCCGCGCTCGGCAAGGGCGGCTTCCGCGTGTACGACGTGGCCAACGTTGACAACAAGAATTTCTCCGAGCGCACCATCACGGCTCCGGTTTCTCCGCTGGGCCAGCGCTTTTACGTCAGCACGAAATACGCGACGGCCGTCGCCAGCCCTTCGACGCAAGCGCTCGATCCCGCGCGCGCGCGCAACCCAGTAAACGAAGAGCAGGCCATTCATCCGCTCTACGCTTACTTATATGTTGCGGACAAATATGAAGGTCTCGTGGTCGTCGGCGATCCGGATCCCAAAAGCAAATCGCCCGGAGTCAGCACGCTGCTCGATGGCGACCCACGCAATAATTTCCTGAAGCGGGCGGTAGCGTTCAATCCGGACGGAATTCTCAACGGCGCGCGCCGCATCACTATCGCAGGGACGTATGCTTACATGCTCTGCGATCGCGGCCTGGTGGTCGTAGACCTGAATGATCCGCTGAAGCCGCGCGTCACAGCCCAAATCGGCGCGCCGGACCTGCACGAGCCGCGCGGAATCGCGATTCAATTTCACTACGCGTTCGTGGTCGATCGCGATGGCCTGAAAGTTCTCGACGTCTCCGCGCTGGACCATCCGCGCACGGTCGCCAACGCCGCAGTGCCCCTTGCCGCCGCGCGAAATATCTACGTCGCACGCACCTACGCTTACGTTGCGGATGGCAAAGAGGGGGTGGCGATTATAGACGTCGAAAAGCCGGAACAGCCACGCCTCGATCAATTGTTCACCGCCGATGGCAAAATCATCGACGCGCAGGACATCAAAATCGGAATGGTGGACGCGAGCGCGTTCGCCTTTGTCGCCGATGGCCGCAACGGTCTACGCGTGCTGCAAATATTGTCGCCGGAAGATTCGTCCAACTCTTACGGCTTCAGTCCGCGCCCCACGCCCAAATTAATCGCCACGTACCGCACCAGCGGTCCGGCGCTCGCCGTTTCGAAGGGCATTGACCGCGATCGCGCCGTGGACGAAAGCGGCAATCAAATCGCCGTCTTCGGCCGCCGCGGCGCCCGCCCCTTCAATCGCGAAGAAGCCTCGCGCCTCTTCCTGCACGATGGCACGCCTTACACAGTTCCCGACAATCCTCCCGGCCCGCCGCAATCGCCCGCAGCCGGCCAGCGCTCCGGCGCGAAAGCTTTGCCGCGCTAACGCCACACGAACGAACCGGCGTCCAATTGCATCTCTGTAGTGGGAATTGAAAATGTTGGTGGGCCCGCTAGGATTCGAACCTAGGACCAACGGATTATGAGCGTGGAGATTTGCCTACCGCCGCAATCCCTCACATACCCTTCAATCCGTCCGCCGCAGTTCAGAGAACGTGTGCTTGAGTTCAAGTGACCTCTCTCTCCCCAGTTTTCGTCGTTCTCTCGTCACGCCGGCGTCACAAGCGGAGCAAAGTAATCGAGCGCAAGGGCACAGAGCCAGACGGCGAGGCGATCGAGTTTGACATCGCCGCATTCTAAGCGGCGCGGGAACCTAATTGCATCGAGACCGACGCCACTTAGCGCATGAGGGGGTCAAATTCGAGTCCCGAATATGGAGTGAATGCTTTACAGAGTCCCAGACGGACGAGAAATGTCTTACGAAGAAACATCTTGACACGTGGCTCGTTATATCATATTCACTTACCACAAGAGACAGTATTTCTTGCGTTACATGTACCATAGCTTCAAAATCTGGGTATTCTCGGGCCATGGAAGCCGCAGTACGGTTTCGCGTTCATGGATTGAGACGACGGGCCCCGGAGATTGATTTTAGTTTTCCCTGGGTTAGCTGGATTCCTGTTCAATGGAGCTGCAATGCGCTGCCTCGTGAAGCTCGCCCCGAAAGCCTTTCTAATCTTCTCAATAGTCGTATTCGTGGAATGTGCGAATGCACAAGTACCTGTGCCCGTCCCGGCGAGCGCGCTGCCAACGATCGAATCGTACCCTCCGTGCATCCCCAGCGCTCAATCCGGCTATAAGGACAAGCATTGTCTGGTCACCATAGACAGGCAAGCTCCGATATCGCCGCCAATCTTGATAGTACCCGCTGGGACCACCGTGTTCGTGGAACTGAATAATACGCGTTGGAACGAGAACGTGACGTGGACGGTGAGCACAACTCACACCACCCCACCGGACGTGGCGGCGGCGGCCGTCAAGAATGCAATTCCTGCCTTACAAACGATTGTATTCAACATCACGACCGGTCCAAAGCCAGCCATGATTGCAAATCCGACAGGTATCCTCGCGCTTCAGGATGCAGTCGGCTCGCAACAGGAAGCTCTGGCACAGCAGCTCAGCAGAATAATCAGGGCTATTAACAATTCTAGCGCCGGCATTACCTGTCTTTCGAGCTACCAAGCACTGCAATTAGACAATACTTGCTCACAAGCCGGCATGCTGACGCCGTTGACATTTGATCCCGCAAAAACGGCCGTCATCACCAGCGCCAACGCTTCCGCGAATCTACCCGTTCCCGTGCTAGACATCACCGATATGGACTCGCTCGTCAAAACTTTCTATTTGACCTGTGTAACCTACGTTCCGGGACTGCCTGCCGGCGATCAGGATCTAGCCAGACAACTTTGCCGTGACATCGGCGAGAAGGTCTCCAGCAAGGAGTCGTTAATCGATTCGGCTCTTTCGGATATTCAAAAGGCACAGGATGCGCTATTGCAGACTGTACAGACGCTGCAAGCGTGGCCTGGGGCACCGAGCAAGATCGCGTATCAGTTCACGACGACCAAATATAACAATATGTCGATAGCGATTGCAGGAGTCGAGATTGTCAGCAAAACGAGTTCGCCGATCGCGACCGTCGCGATCAATCCTCAAGCAAATCGTTGGGTCGTGTCCATAGGCTTGGGGGTTTCAAATCTGACATACAACACCTACACGAATGCCCCAATCATCGTGAATGGGCAGCCTGTCTTGAATAGTTCAGGTCAGACGACCACAGTCGTGACGCGGACGAGAACCTCGCCGTCCTTCATTGCTCCAGAGGGGTTGCTTAGCTATAACTTGATTCCCTCGAAATACACCCATCTTTTCAACAAGTGCCCCAACGGATGCACGATATTGGCAAGCGGTGGAGTCGGAGCCAACTTGACATCTAAGACCGCCGACTTCGACGTGGGCTTGTCCTTTCAGATCGGCGGTGTCCTGCTGACGCCGGCATTGCACTTTGGGCGCGACAGCAGGTTAACGGATGGAGTGGAGGTGGGCCAGATGCTTGGCAGTAGCCCTCCTAATCCATTGCCCACGACGAATGTCTGGGTTCGCAAGTTTGCGCTGGCGGTTACCTACACAATCCCAACGCCATGACGGGTTCATTCTAATTCGCTGGTGAAGGGTGAAGCTGCAGTGAGATTTGGTATCAGGTGCGAGGCACTACGAAAAAGATGGATCAATTCCAAAAGATTGACGAATTCTCAATTCCACTTGATTAAAATACGTCTCAAATAACACTCGGACTTATTCCGTTGGTTTCGACGCGAGGCCCGCAGTCTTCATCCGAACGATTTCAACGTACGAAACACCTCGAGGAGGTCAAAGAAATTGAGACTTCTGAGTTTTGGCATCCGTGCACTTCTCAATGTGGGTTTATTAGTTGCGTTGACAACAGGAACAATTCAATGCGTCAGGGGGCAGCGTGTTGCGTCGGTCGATCGGAGTGAGACAATAACGTTCTCCGCCGTATCGGACCTCACAAAACCCTCCGGAGTCGAAACGGCGTTGCGACATGCTCGGCTCGCAAATCCAAGCGATTGGCCGGCTTCGTTTTATTCAGTCCATCCGGGCGGCTCGTGCACCAGCACATTGATTGGCCCCCGCGCTCTTCTGACCGCAGCTCACTGCGCTCCTGAAAGGGCGACTGTTGTTATTCGGATGGCTGGGAAAGTATACAAAGGCATTTGCTCACAGTCCGACAGCTACCTTTCAGATCCGTCCGCAGACTGGGCGATCTGTCTAATGGACATCGACATTCCAATATTTAGATATGAAACAGTTAATTTGGACGCGTCGCGTATCAAGATTAACACGCAGCTTCTATTGACCGGCTTTGGGTGTACCGAGGCGACAGGAACCGGGGGAAATGACGGGAACTATCGCATTGGGGAGGCAAACGTAACGAAACTGCCCAGTGGTGTTGATAATGACATTCAAACGACAGGAGACGTCGCGTTGTGTTTCGGCGACAGCGGTGGCCCTGCATTTTTCTTCTTAGATGCAGGGAAGAAGAGGCGCGTTCAGGTTTCCGTCAACTCAAGGATTAGCCCGGGGACCAACGGCAATCTGGGCAATACTTCGTACTTATCGAGTTTGTCCACAAACGCGGCACGCACATTTCTGCAGGGATGGGCGGCAAAAAATGCTGCCGAGATTTGTGGGGTCAACTTAAGCACCAGTGCCAGTAAGTGTCAGCACTGACGGGCGGAAGGCGAGTTGGATGAGGACAAACTTACAGATTTGGATTGCCGCTGCACTATTGAGCATTTTTACCTCGCCTGCGCCCGCCGCGTCGCAACAGAATCCGGATATTGTTTTGACGACTCCTGAAGGGACACTCGTCAAATTCCGCCCTACGGGTTCTGACGTGAAGGACAAGAAAGCCTTGGATCTCTTGATGAGAATTTTTGAATCCGAGAGAGTTGATGTCAGTGCGGGAATGACTGTCGATGATTTGTCGCGCCAAGTCTGCGGTCGGGTAGACAAGAATTGGATCTCTGCGTTCCTGAAAGAAAACCAGGAGCTTACCTCTGGCACGATAACCGCAGCGACGAAGGTCAGCCTGCCTCCGTGTCCATTTTGGAAGAGGGCAGGAGAAGCCCGAATTCCACCGAACGGTACGCTGGGTCAGACTGTTGCCTTGCAAATGGGCACAGTTGGCGCAAAAACTTTCGATTCGGTAGCAAGGCAAAACGGACGCTCCACAGCATCTCTGAATTCAGTTAAAGCCGGGGATACAATCCAACTCCCCTACATGACCGTTTTTACTCCTTATGCGCTGAAAGCTGAATACAGGACAGACCCAACAAGTACAGAGAATGCTCTCCGAAAGGTTCCTGGCTATATCTCATCCATACCGCGAAGTGAGTTGTCGCTGATCGCTGCAGCCTCCGCCGGCGATTGTGTTGCTCCAACAAGGGACTGGCCCTTTTCTGCGAGTGGACTCCGCAAGGTCTTGCAATACAACGCGACAAAGCGGTCGGGTCCTGTTCGAAAAGCTGTGATCGCCGTGGCAGATACAGGTCTAGACAAAAATGATCACCGGGCTTTTCTAGACAAGATCGTAGGTGCAAACATGGATCCAACAAGATCCGGCTTTCCTGCATTGAACGAAGATTATGATAACAGGAACCACGGCACTCACGTGGCAGGCTTGGCGCTAGGGGGTCTCGACGATGCTGAATTGGACAGACTAGTAAGGGAACGGATAGCCCTTCGGATCGTAAATATGGTCAAGCGTGAGGTGATCCAACCAAAAGTAGGTGATCCGATAACTCGATTCATTATCCCGAACGATTATTTGTTAAGAGCATTTCAGTATATAGGGGAGGATCCTCCGGCACAAATCATCAACCTTAGCGTGGAAGAAGACGAAGAAATAGCAGGCTTGGAAGTAGTACTCCGTTCAAATCGTGCCTTAGTTGTTACGGCTGCCGGTAATGATGGGGTTAATATAGATGAAGACGAGAGATACCCTGCAGCTAGCGTCGATCGAGATCTGCTCATGAGCGTGGCGGCCTATGAAGCATCAGGTGGATTAGCGAGCTTTTCTAACTGGGGCTCAAAAAACGTGGATCTCGCTGCACCCGGTTGTCAGATAGATTCAATACTCCCCGCCGGTAGGCGAGGGAGGATCAACGGAACATCCCAGGCCGCACCGCTAGTTTCCTTTACTGCGGCATTGCTCTATTCCGAAGGTCTGCCGCTCGCGGAGATCAAGGACCGAATTTTACTGACTACTGAAATGGATCGCGCCAAGCTGGGCGATTGTTCCGGAGAAGCTGGACGTTGTGTGAATTCGGAAGGGAGGCTGGACGTCGTTCGAGCACTTAGAGTCCACCAGGATGTCATCGTGCGAAGGAAATCGGATGGCTCGCAAGTTGAGCTGACAGGAACCATAAAGGACGATTGCATCTACTTGGACGGGCGTTGCTATGAAGTGCGAACCCAGCTAAAGCGACTCGTTCCTGACGCTCGATCTAATACGGGAACGGTGTGGATCAAGAGCAAGAATAATCGAGTGATGTTTCGCCCATGTATAATTGGTACACGAGAAATTAATTTTCGAGAAAGTGAGAGTGGACAGTCACAGCGCATACCCCTAAGCGAAATCGTTGATATTGTCCCGGCTGTCTTTTGACTACAGTAAACAAAGGCAATAACGATACTTTAGGCGCGCAGAAATATTACCCAGATGTCACAACGGCACTTCCTGTTACCAATCGGAGCATAATATAGATGACATAAAGAAGATAATGTGATAGTGTGTCGGGCATGGGAAACCAAGATGCTCGTTCGCTGCCGGCGGAAGCTCAAGAAGATCTTCGCCGGCGGGTCGTGGAGGCAGTTCAGAAAGGTCTTTCGCAAACTGAGGCGGCTCGAGTCTTCGGGGTAGCTCGCGGTACAGTGAGCCGCTGGATGGGGATGGTGGAACGGGAAGGAGGACGGGCGCTGAAGGCACAACGGCGAGGACGACCGCCGGTTTCGCGGTTGGCGCCGCATCAAGCAGCTAGGACGGTGCGCCACATTCTGAGCGGTTGCCCGGACCAGTTGAGCTTGCCGTTTGCGCTGTGGACCAGAGAAGCGGTGCAAGAGTTGCTGTCGCGAAAATTCGCTCTGCAGGTTTCGGTGTGGACGGTGGGACGCTACTTGCGAGCCTGGGGTCTGACCCCGCAGAAGCCGGTGCGCCGAGCGTACGAACAAAATCCGGCTGCGGTACGGGAATGGCTAGAGGAAGAATATCCAGCGATTCGCGCACAGGCGCGACAGTTTAAGGCCCAGATTCATTGGCTCGATGAGATGGGTCTGCGTTCGGACCATCAAGCGGGACGATCGTGGGGACGTCGTGGGCAGACGCCGGTAGTTTTGGGCACGGGTCAGCGCTTTCGCTGCAACATGATCTCTTCGATCACCAATCGGGGGCGGTTAGCGTTCATGATTTTCCGTCAGCGTTTCACGGCGCGGGTGTTTCTGAATTTTCTCGGCCGTCTGTTGCGCTTGATGCGCAAGAGCAGGCGGAAAGTGTTTCTGATTGTGGATGGTCACCCGGTACACAAGTCGCGATCGGTGAGCCGTTGGTTGGCAGAGCACTGCGAACAAATCCGGATTTTCCACTTGCCGTCTTACAGTCCGGAACTGAATCCGGATGAACTGCTCAACCAGGATGTGAAGACCAACGCACTGGGCCGTGTCCGTCCCGTGAACGTTCAGGAAATGATGGAAAACGTTCGCTCTTACCTTCGAATCACACAGGCCAGGCCCCAGTTGGTGAAGAACTACTTTCGTGAACGCCACGTCCAATACGCCGCCCGCTGAAAAGTGTCACCAATTAAGCGCTCGGAGTAATAATTCCCGTAAATTATCGTAGCTTTCGCCTTAACTTGGCCGGTTCTAAATCAGCGTTTACGTGACCACTCACAGGGAATTATCACGCACACACCCGAGCGCCTGACTCCCTATTGCACCCTTTCATTCAAGAACGCGCTGCTAGTGCCGGCTCTAGTGACGCCGAGAAGTCGCAGTCCTATCCGCTGAGCGTCCATATAGCTGGCCGACCGCGGTCGGCGTCAGGACAGTCCTAAAATGGCCCGCAGAGAGTGCCACAGCGGTGGCAGATGAAGGGGCATCCCATCTGCCGAACCGCTATAACGCCTGCGTAAACCCGTATCCAAGACGCAGTCGAAACGACGTAACACCATCCTGGGGAGTATAACTTGTTCAAATTGGCAGGCGATACGGGCCACGCAGCAGATCGGCGATCAGCTAATTTAGTTTAGGGTAAGTAGGTATGGTCAGACATGGGCCAGTTCGATCTCCATAAGCTTGGTGCTACTCGAAGAACTCCTCGTCAACTTTCTTGATGTCTAGCGTCTGTTCGATACGACATCCGACATTGTGGCGAATCATGAGGCGGGCGAGCTGATCTCCATCAATCAGTACAATGCGCTTACTCAAGTGCTCTGCTGTTTCCTTGGCCGACGGGGAAAAAGTCGAAGTTGTTACAAACAGGCCCTTGGTGGCCTTGTGGCGGTCCAAACTTCCAAAGAAGTCGCGAATTGCCCCAGGCCCTATGTTGTTGCCAGCTGCATAACGTTTGGCTTGTATGTAAACGCGATCTAGCCCGAGAGCGTCCTGATCGATGACTCCATCAACTCCATCATCGCCCGATCCGCCAAGAGTGCGACCAGCATCGACTGTTGACCCGCCATAACCCATGCTGAGAAGGAGGTTCACCATTAGGCGTTCGAAGAATTCTGGCGGGGCCTCGCGGATGCGCTCCATCAGGTCGTGTATTAGTGCGGTTTCGATTTGGCGATAAGCCATCCGCATCGTTTCATCGGGTGTCTGCTTCTGATCCTCTGCGGTTGGACCTGGCGTTTCGCTCTCCGATTGGGACGCTGCGGTTGATCGTTCTCGGAATCGACGAAATTCCTCAAACTGCATCAGGAATTTGATATCGATCTTTTGAGGCGAAGTCTGGAGAACCGTCTGGCCTCGCGTCGTAATTCGGAAGTAGGCGCGGCGGGTTATTTCCACGAGTTCCGCTTTGTTCAAATACGACTTCGCCCAATGCACGCGGTTGCTGAAAACCGTCTGCTGGCCAGAAGGGAGCAGCTCACTCCGCTCTTGCGTAGATAGCCCAAGCTTGTTGGCAAGTTCGTCCACGACCGACCCAATACGAACTTCGCCTTTGGAACAGCTTTCAAGCACCGGCAGCATCAATGATTGATAGTCTGGAATCGCCACGTAGTCCAACCCCCAGTGTGAACCAATTACGATCAAGTTCTTGCTGCCATTCTGCCTCGATGCCAAGATATAGTGCCTGCACTTGCGTTTGTGAACAATTATTTTGTGGGAACTCCAGGCCTTTGTCTCAACAGTTCTGGTGTGATTGACAGCTGTTGGACTGGAACGCGACTCAGTGCGATGGATTTCCTGATCTCCGGCGATTTGCGTCCTCAACCAGTCGACCACGGGAACGCGTCAGTTGAAATCTGGCCGGAGCGCGTAATTTCGCGGTCTCGAAGTAGGACGCGCGCACGTTCACGCTTGGTCACACCCGCGTCACAGGCTCAATTGAAGCCGCGTCGTCGGTTTCATTTCATCGATCGCTTAGCTTTTCGAGCACGGGATCAGAAGCTGCGTCTAGAGTTACAAACCCGTTCCCGACGCGGCTTTGCGCGGTTTACCCTACGCGGAGGTGATGCGATGATTTTGAGAGTTGTTGGTGGGCCCGCTAGGATTCGAACCTAGGACCAACGGATTATGAGTCCGCTGCTCTAACCAGCTGAGCTACGGGCCCGGCCTGGTCGAATCATCTTATAGCGAAACGTTTCAGCGGGCAGCAAGTGTTTGCGATGCCTTCCGCGGAATTCTCGCGGCGTTGCTTGCCACAGTGGGAACGCGCCCGCCGCCCGCTTCCTATCCAAAAAACGATTATCCGCTATGCGCAGAAATGATGGGAGCCTTTATCAATTCCTTACGCGTTGCCTATATCTTCTTGATGTTCGCCGGTAGCATGCGGGGCATTCCCGTAAACGCTTTTGCGAGAACTCGAAACCTACGCTTCGTCGGCCTTGAGCCCCCGTCGCGATCCGCATCCAGGATCAACGGAAGCCACAATTTCTTGCATATTCAAAAAACCGCCGAAAGGGAAAACGCGACCCGATGAATCATCAAATTCAGTTTGCATGGCAAGAAATAGCCGTCGCCACGCTAGGAATTGTGCTGCTGTCGTGCGTGGCGTCCTCAGCAGCGGCGCAGGCAACCCCTCCCGCCGCCCCGCAACAAAATGCGCCTGCCCAAACGAATCAGCAGGCCCCGCCGCGACAGAGTGCGTCGCAAAATGTCGCGCAAGGCAATTTCTTCAAACGCCTCGCTAACGCATACAAGGACGACTGGAAAGGAACGACGCCAGCCGGACCCGCGCCAGCCTTGCGCGGTGATCCCGCGCCCGTAAACGGCCCGCCGTTTCCCTTCTCCACCTGGCCGATTGGTGGCACGGTGACCATCGGCTATCCGTTCACGCAAGCGGGCCCCTTGATGCAGGCGCTTTGGAGCGGAGATCACGGCGACCGGTGGAAGAAAAGCGGCATCCAGATTTACGGCTGGCTGAATTTCGGCGGGAACTGGAGTACTTCCCACAACGTATCGAACGGCCAAGCCCTGTGCGGCGCTACGCCGCCGCTCAATTGCAAGTACGGCAATTTCCCCACGTCCTACGACGAAGTGCCCAATTCAATCCAGCCCGACCAGGAAGTGATCTATATCGAGCGCCAACCAGACACGGTGCAAACCGACCACTTTGATTGGGGCTTTCGCATCTCGAACTTGTGGGGCTTGGACTACCGCTTCACCACCGCGAACGGCATCTTCAGCCAGCAACTCCTCAGTAAGAACAAAGAATATGGCGACGATCCGGTGATGGTGTATGCCGACCTGTACTTTCCGCAGGTAGCGCAAGGCATGGACGTCCGCATCGGCCGCTACATTTCGCTGCCCGACATCGAAGCCCAACTCGCTCCCAACAATTACACCTACAGCCACTCGCTGCTCTATACCTTTGATTGCTACACGCAGACCGGCCTCAACACCACCACGAAGATCAACAACAATTGGACCATCCAGGTGGGCGTATCACCAGGCTGCGAAATCGCGCCATGGAAGCAACCGGGCCGGCTCGCGAAGCTCACCCTCAACGCTTGCGTTCAGTACATGTGGCACGAGAGCAAGGACGACATCTACGTCTGCGACAATTCCCTTAACTCCGGGAAATATGCCTACAACAATTTGAACGCTTTTTACTTCACCTGGTATCACGTCATCAACAAGAGCTGGCACTCCTCGACGGAGAGTTGGTATCAATATGAGCGCGACACTCCGAACCTGAACAATCCCAACGTCGGGCTGATCGGCAGCAGCGCGCCCGATCCCATCCTAATCTTCGGTGCGAACGGCGCGCGTTGCAATAACACTACGGAGACCACCTGCTATGCTCCGGAGTGGGCGGTGGTTAACTATCTCGAAGATCAAATAAATCCGCATAATTACATCTCGATTCGGAATGAAGTGTTCGATGATATTCGCGGCCAACGCACCGGAACCAAAGGTTGGTACACCGAACACCTCTTCGGATGGGGACACTGGATTGGGACTACGATTTTGTTCCGTCCCGAGGTGCGCTGGGAACACATCTACAATCCCAACCTGGGATTGACGGCGCCGCCTGCGGGAACAAAGAACGAACTTCCCGGCTCCTATGACAACGGCCTACGCCACAGCCAGCTTACGCTTGCCAGCGACATCATTTGGTTTTTCTAGATCAGCGAGCGCTCCGTTGCCGTTGGTAGCGCCGGCGTCCCGCCGGCTCTGTTGTCTTTGACTTTGTAGCGGCGCACTTTAGTGCACCATCGATGGTGCGGCTATCACCGATGGCGGTCGCGCTTCGCGGGACCGCCGCTACAACGGCCTGCGCCTTTTTCCGCAAACTGTTTATCCGCTGAAATACAGATTTTGAGGTTGCCACACAGACTCTAAGGCTATGAGTGGTCTTCAATTTTAATGCGCCGCCGCGGGGGCTCAGCTGTGAAGCGGGCTTATAATGCGCGTGGCGCGGCCAGTCCGCGAACGCATCGCGAACACAGGACAAGAGGGGGGCAATGGCTCGACTAGACTCTCCGTGGGTCGTCAACATCGAGGATTTGCGGCGCCTGGCGCGGCGGCGGCTGCCGCGCGCGGTGTTCGACTACATGGACGGCGGCGCAGGCGACGAAGTCACGCTGCGCGAAAACTGCCGCGCGTACCAGGAAGTGATTCTGCGCCCGCGCCATGCCGTGGCGCTCCAGAATTGCGACTTGCGCGCACGTGTCCTGGGCCACGACATTTCCTTTCCCGCGATTCTCGCGCCTGTTGGTTACAGCCGACTAATGCATCCCGAAGGCGAACTCGCTGCGGCCCGCGCGGCCGGCGAATTCGGCACCGCATTCATCCTTTCGACGGTCTCGGGCCACAAACTGGAAAACGTGAAGGCTGCCTCTACCGGCCCGGTGTGGTACCAGCTCTATATGATGGGAGGGCGCGAGGTCGCGGAAGCGGCCATCGAACGCGCGCGTGTGGCGGGATATTCCGCGCTGGTGATTACGATTGATACTGCCATCGCGGGCATGCGCGAGCGCGACGTCCGCAACGGCGTGAAGGAATTGCTGGGCGGTTCGTTGCTCGCGAAAATTCCTTTCGTTCCGGATGTGCTGATGCACCCGCGATGGCTCGCTGCGTTTTTACTCGATGGCGGCGTGCCGCGCTTGGAGAATGTGGTGACGCCCGGCGTCGGGCCGATGCCGATGATGGACGTGGCTGCGGCTTTGGCGCGCGCGGTGGTTACTTGGGAAGATTTGCGATGGCTGCGCAAACTGTGGCCCGGTCCGCTGGTGGTGAAAGGCGTGCTCACCGGCGAGGACGCGCGCCGCGCGATTGACGGCGGTGCTGACGGAATCGTGGTGTCCAATCACGGCGGGCGGCAACTCGACACCGTGTCGGCTTCGCTGCGCGCCCTGCCCGAAGTAGTTGCGGCGGTGAACGGCCAAGCGGAAGTGTTGATGGATGGCGGCGTGCGCCGCGGTTCCGACATCGTGAAAGCCATTTGCATGGGCGCGCGAGCCGCGCTGGTGGGGCGCGCGTACGCGTACGGCCTCGGCGCCGCGGGATATCCCGGTGTGGTGCGAGCAATGGAAATTCTGCGCGCCGACGTCGGGCGTGTGCTGAGGCTGATGGGCAGCGAGTCTATGGCGGAGCTGAATCCGTCGCTCGTGGATGTGCCGGAAGCGTGGCGCGCAAAATCACGCGCGCAATGAAGCAGAGAAGCAGGGAAGCTAAGATGCAAGAAAGCAGAGCTGCGAACGAGCTACGCTGCGCCAACGCGTCGTTGTGAGAATCACTGTGTTGCGCTTCCCAGTTTCCAGAAAAACTCCGCCTTTGACTTTGTAGCGGCCGCCTGCTTTTTAGGCGGGCGTAGTTGACTTTGCTTTGTAGGTCGTGGCTTTAGTTCATCCCCAGAGCTTGCCTGCGGCAGGAGCGGAGGGCCACGACATAGACTCCACGCAACGCCGGCGGCTTTACAGTTTGCGGAAGTAGTCGGTATATAGGGCGTCGGAGCTTTAGCTCCGACAATAAGTGCTTGGCTTCCAGCGGGCTTTAGCCCCTGGGGAAATGGTTTAGAGCATTGTTCCGCAAGCTGTTTAGCCGCTGAAGCTCCAATGTTGTAGTCGTCAGCCAGATTTTTTAACCCTCACGAAATCGCGTATCGTACTTTTTCGCCCAGCACGCCCGAATTCCTCGCTCCGCATCAACACCCCGCGTAGTAAAGTAACGCGCGGCTGCATTCGCGCAATCGATCCACAAATTCAGACTGGAAGGATGGCTGATGGCGATTCTCGTCGCGGGAGGTGCCGGATACATCGGCAGCGTCACGGTAGAACTCTTGCGCGCGGCCGGCGAGCGCGTGGTCGTCCTGGACAATCTCGTGCGCGGTCATCGCCCGTCGCTCGACAAAGACATCCCGCTGTATCAAGGCAACATCGGCGACCGCGGCCTCCTCGCGCGTATCGCCAGCGAGCACGAGCTCGAATCCTGCATCCATTTCGCCGCGGTGACGTTTGTCGGCGAATCCGTGAAAAATCCAGCATGGTATTACGAGAACAACGTCGCGCAAGGCATCGCCCTGATGAGCGCTCTCGTTGAAGCCGGTGTCCGCCGCGTGGTCTTCTCCTCCACGGCCGCCAGCTACGGAGATCCGCAGCACATCCCCATTTCCGAAAACGACTCGCAGTGGCCGGTGAATCCCTACGGCTGGTCGAAATTATTCATGGAACGCCTGCTGCATTCCTTTGACATAGCCTACGGCCTAAAATTTGTTTCGCTGCGTTACTTCAACGCCGCCGGCGCCACCGAAAAGTGCGGCGAGCACCACGATCCGGAATCGCATTTGATCCCCTGCATTCTGTCGGCGGCGCTCAGAGAACCGCCGGAGGTCGCGGTCTTCGGAAATAATTATCCCACGCCGGATGGCACGCCGATTCGCGATTACGTCCACGTGGTGGACCTGGCCGACGCGCACATTCGCGCGCTGGGCCATTTGCGCCGTGGCGGCTCGTCCGATTACCTGAATCTCGGCACGGGCCACGGCTATTCGGTGCTGGAGGTAATCGAAACCGCGCGCCAGGTCACCGGCAGCGATATTCGCATCCGTGTGGAACCACCTCGTGCTGGCGATCCTCCTCAGCTCATCGCCGATCCCACAAAATCAAAATCCGTTCTCGGCTGGGTCCCCACAAAATCCGATCTGCGTTCCATCATTGATTCCGCCTGGCGCTGGCACCAACGCCATCCCCGCGGCTACGATTCGTAGCAAGCCGTGGCACAGCCGCACACTTGGCTGTGTGCCTCCCGCAAAGCCAGCGCGGCCGACGTGCCGCCCGCCTGGGAACGCCAATCTCCCGATTGGCGTCGTGGCCGTCAGTAGGGCGCCGCTCGCAGCAATAAAATTGTGTCACCATCCACCCGCGTGCGACGCAACCCAAATCGCCGCCCGCCGCCGTTCCTGGGAACGCCAATCTCCCGATTGGCGTTGTGGCCGTCAGTAGGGGCGCTGCTCGCGGCAATAAAAGTGTGGCACGATGTACGGCGCTGCGATGCAACCAAAATCAAGTCAAGCAAATCCTATTCACCGACTCGCGGGCCCCGAACCTCCATCCAACACGTGAGGCACTAACATGCGCTCCCACCGGTTTCTTTCCGTCTCGCTCCTGACCAGCTGTTTCGCCCTGCTCTTCGCCGCGTCGTCCGCCAAAGCGCAGTGCGGCCGCAACACCCTCGGCTATGGCGACGTCGGCATCGTTGCAAATAATCCGTTTCACGCCGACGTGGTTGTCACTCCGTCAGGCTCGGCAGAGTTGCGCAGCCCGCTACTGCAACGACCGCTCTCGGTAGCCCGCGACACGCAAGGACGCGTACGCATCGAAAGGGTCGGAGGAGAATTCCAGCATGATAACGGCCCCGAGACCGGAAGCAAGGTCCGGGAACATACCATCACGATTTGTGATCCCGTCGCCGAAACCTTGACGCGCATAAACACGGTGAACGCGACTGCCACGATTATTCACTCTCGCCCCAGCGCGCCGAGTTCGGCAGGTCTTCGGTCAATCGCCCCGCGATCGTTCTGCTCATCTCGCTTACCTTCCGCCCGCGCGGCAGCGCATCCACAAGTCGAAGATCTGGGGACCCAAATAATCGAAGGAGTCGAGGCCCACGGAGAACGCATAACGTTGCCGATGCTTGGCGCGCCCGCCGGCGAAGAGTCGCCCAACGGAGAAAACACGTCCGAGCTGTGGTGCTCGGATTCGCTTTCGGCGCTCGTGCTAAGGATCACCGGCAATACCAAGACCGGAACGAAGACCACCCTCGCCATGCAGAAAATCGAGCGCACCGAGCCCGACCCCGCGCTCTTCCAGATTCCCCCAGACTACGCCGTGACAGAATCCGTAGCCGAACCCCGCGAACGCCGCACCCCAAACCCCGCGCCCAACGAACAACCGTAGCGTGTCTCGGCCAGCGCAATTCTAATCAGCCGATAGGACTGCCCGGAGTATTTGGCGCGGAAGTCAACTCCGATGAGCGGACAGAGCGTTCCTTGAATGACCTAAGGTTTTTAGCGCGAAAGATCTGAAGTTGTCTACGACTGCCGCTCGAACGTGTCTACTGACAACGATCGCAATTTCAGACATTGGTATCCGGTCGACAATTTCACAGGCAACTACCGAAGCAACGCTATGTTTGACTGCCGATACGGGGAGAATGGCGATACCCATGTGCGCATCGACGAGAGAGATCAGCGTTGAGATTTCTGCTGCGGTCTGCGAAACATTCGGAACAATCCTGGCGTCGCCAAGCATCCCGAAGATTAGATCGCAGAATCCGGGAGCATAGTTACGCTCATACATCACGAAATCCTCATCCGACACTTCGTTTAGGCGCACCCTTTTCCTTTTTGCCAGTTTATGGGACGCGGGTACCACGAGTACGAACGGTTCGCGATGCACCGTGACAACATCGAGGGCCGAGTGCCCGCCAATCGGCAGACGCAGAAATCCAATGTCGAGCGACCCTGTCTCCAGCATCTGCACCTGATCCGCTGTGGTTATAGCGCGCAAAGAGAACTCTACTTCGGGATTCAATTCTCTAAACTGACGAACGATATTGGGCACAGTCTCTCTTCCCGCGGTTGAAATGAATCCAATCCGCAATCGTCCCAGTTTCCCATTGGCAGCCAGTCTCGCCCTGCGAATCGCTTGCTCCAATTGTGACAGCGCTGCAGCCGCATCATCGCGAAAGGCGACACCCGCCGCAGTCAGCGTTGTTTTGCGTCGGTTCCTCTCGAAGAGTCTTACGCCGACCTCCTCCTCAAGAGCTCGTATCTGAAGGCTTAAAGCTGGTTGGCTGAGATGAATTAACTCCGCGGTACGCCCGAAATGCAGCGTCTCGGCGATCGAGAGAAACGAGCGAATCTGACGAAGCTCCATACATTTATCTTATTTGCGAATCCTATCACAGACAATAAAACAAACAATGTCCTCAATCACAGCCCGAAGTATCCAACCGGGTGTGGTAAAGGAGTAGTTCGATGCCACCAAAGGAAGGACTAAAGAAAATGAAATTCGAATTTCTACAGAAGCAAACCTCACGCCGCGAAATGTTGCGAGGTTCGGCTACTCTGACCGGCAGCGCCTTTCTGGCGCACCTCTTTCCCGCGACGCTGCTCCGCGGCTCTGCGATGGAACATGCGCAACGAGCACCTTCGCCGGCCGCCCTGCTCGCGAGCATGCGCGCCAAGTTCAACGCCGTTCCCATGGAAACGCAAGAGCTTGCCGACAATATCACTATGTTCGACGGTCCTGGCGGAGCCGTGACAGTACTCAACGGCCCCGACGGCAAATTCGTTGTGGACACTTTCGTTGCACTCGCCTGGCCCAGGCTCAGAGAAGCTCTCGATGGCCTTGGCAGCGCACCGGTGAAAAACGTCATCGACACCCACTGGCACTTCGACCATACCGATAACAATGCGCAGCTCCACGCCGCAGGAGCAACGGTCCTTGCGCACGAAAACACTAAGAAGCGCATGTCCGAGCCGCATGATCTGCCGGTCTTGTATAGAGGAGCAGACGGCGCGCTCGCCGGCTTGCATTTCGACCCCTCGCCCGCGGAGGCCTTGCCGCAGCAGATCTTCGCTACCAGTTACCAGTTGGAAGCCAATGGCGAGACACTCGCGCTCCAACACGTTCCTCCCGCGCATACGGATTCGGATATCTACGTTCATTTTCAAGAAGCCAATGTGATTTCGATGGGCGACCTGTTTTTCAACGGCATGTATCCCTACATCGACCCCGGTACGGGCGGCAGTATCGACGGCATGATCGCCGCAGCCGACAAAATTCTCTCGCTCGCCGACAATCACACCAAGATTGTTGCGGGGCACGGCCCGCTCGGCAGCAAAGCGGACCTGACGAAATCGCGGGACATGCTTATCACTTCTCGCGATCGCGTTCAGAGATTGAAGTCCGCAGGAAAATCCGCCCTGGAAGCCGTCGCGGAGCAGCCGTTTGCCGATCTCGACTCCGTGTGGAGCAATGGCATCATCAACAGCGAGCAGTGGGTCCAAATCGTGTATTTGACCCTCTGAGGCCTCGGTGAACGATCCCGGACGAACTAACCAGAACGTGACAAAACAAAAGGAGCCACAAATGAGTAATTCGATAAAGCCTACACGAGGAGTACGACGAATCTCACGTTCCGTCTGCATCGGTTTGACACTGTTGAACTGCGGGGTTCTGTCAGCGCAGAACCAAGCGCATGGCGTTCGAAATATTGTTCTGGTTCACGGCGCCTGGGCAGATGGTTCAGGGTGGAAAGGTGTCTACGACATTCTTGTCAAGGATGGCTATAACGTCAGCATCGTCCAAGAGCCGGAGACGTCCTTCCAGGATGATGTGGCTGCCACAAAGCGCGTCCTCGCTCTTCAAGACGGGCCGAGCATTCTTGTCGCGCATAGCTATGGGGGAGCCGTAATTACGGAAGCGGGCACCCGTCCATCGGTTGTCGGACTGGTGTACGTCGCAGCCCACATGCCGGATTCCGGCGAGAAGGAGTCAGAGGACGGAAAGCGCTTTCCGAGCGACCTCGCCAAATCGGGCGCCATAAAGAAAACGCCGGACGGCTTCACCTATATCGACCCGGCCCAATTCCATGAATTGTTCGCAGCTGACCTTCCCGACGACCAAGCCGAATTCATGGCGCACTCACAGGTGCTCAACTTTGCGGACAATTTCTCAGCGACGATTACTACGGCTGCCTGGAGAACCAAACCGAGCTGGATGCTGGTGGCGGGGAGCGATCGAACCATCAGCCCGGACCTGGAACGTTGGTACGCCAAGCGGGCCAAGAGCCACACCGTCGAAGTCGCAGGCGCAAGCCACTCAGTCTACGTCTCCCATCCCAAGGAAGTTGCAGATGTAATTGAGAGTGCAGCACGTGCGGTCTCGAAGTAGGCGGGAGTGCGGGTTCAGACGCCAGTCGATCCACGACCACAGCTGGCTGATTAGCCGACAACGTCAGCTAATCAGCCGGCACGTAAGTCTTTTTTTTTCTGGCATCAGTGTAGCCTCGCGGACGCCGTTAATGCTTGCTGGACGCGTGAGCTTGCTGTGGAAAACTCTGAAAACGGACGCGATTCTCAACGGATTTTAACGTGACCGCAATGCGCGCACTATAGAGGCTTTGTAGGCTCTCGCCGGAGGTAACAATGAAAAAGACAGTTGCTATACTTTTCCTCGCACTCGCCTGCTCGGTAGGCACCGCAATCGCCCAAGACGATAGCTCCCAATCAAACAACCAAGACGGTAACTCCGAAAAAAGCCACATCAAACGTGTTCTGCTGGTTAGCGTTGACGGTATGCACGCTGTTGATCTCGCGAACTGTGCGAACGGCGTCAGCATCGTCAACAATGGCGCACCCTATTGCCCGGAACTTGCTGCTCTCGCTAAGACGGGTATCAATTACGTTGCCGCCAGCACGTCAAAAACCTCCGATTCCTTTCCGGGCCTGACCGCGATCGTCACCGGCGGAAGCCCGGCCCTCACCGGCGTGTACTACGATGTCGCTTATTCCCGGAATTTCGACGCCCCAACGATAACCACCGGCAACGGCCTCGGCGCTGGCCCGTGTACGGCTGGCACGGCTCCCACGGGCACCACCACCGAGTATGAAGAGGGTATTGACCTCGACAAGACGAAGTTGAACGGCGGCGCGCCCGGTGCGTCGCTGACGGACGGTGGCCTTGCCTCCATCGACCCCAAGAAGCTGGTCCGCGACCCGAGCAATGGCTGCAAACCGGTTTATCCATGGGAATTTGTCCGCGCCAACAGCATTTTCAGCGTCATTCACCAGGCGGGCGGATATACGGCATGGTCCGACAAGCACCCCGCGTACATCTCCGTCGCTTCCGGCCTCGGTCCCACTGCTGTTGACGACTTCTACGGACCGGAAATTAACTCCAGCGTCATCGCCCTTCCCGGTGTCACAACGCCAACCGGACTTTCCTGCTCCTCAATCCCCGACCCAGGCTCGGACCTGACTGCCTGGACGAACAGTTTTCAGAACATTCAATGCTACGACACGCTGAAGGTCAATGCGATCCTCAACGAGATCGATGGGAAGAACCACCTGGGAAACAAGAAGACCCAGGTTCCCACGATCTTCGGCATGAACTTTCAGGCCCTTAGCGTGGGCCAGAAGCTCGTTGAGAGCAGCAACAGCGTGACCGGCGGATATTTGGACGCCGCTGGCACACCCACCGCCGCGCTGCTGGGCGAATTCAAGTTCGTGGACGCCTCCATTGGGGCTTGGGTCAAAGAGCTGAAGGGAAGGGGGCTTTACGATTCGACCTTGATCGTGATCACCGCCAAGCACGGCCAGTCGCCTATCGATCCGAACCGCTACGTCTCGCAACTCATCAACGGCACTTCACCCGTCACTCTACTTTCCAATGCTGGATTCATTCCCTTCTCTGAATCTACCAACAACCCCACCGGCATTGGACCGACCGAAGATGACGTCTCGCTGATCTGGCTGAACAATTCCTCTGATACTCTGGCGAGCGTCAAAATCCTCGAAGATAACGCCTCCGCCGCCGGAATCGAACTCGGCCAGATTTACTATGGCCCGGCGCTTTCGATTAACTACAACGATCCGACCGTGGACCCACGCACGCCGGACATTATCGTCACCCCGAACGTCGGCGTTACTTACTCCGGCAGCACCGCGAAACTGGCCGAGCACGGCGGGTTCGCCCATGACGACACGAACGTCATTCTGCTGCTGTCTGCTTCGGGCTTCCAACCCAGGACGATTCGCGAGGCAGTCGGAACGGCACAGGTCGCGCCTACCATCCTCGAAGCGTTGGGTATCAGCCCTGCGGCGCTCCTTGCCGTTCGTGTTGAGGGAACGAGCGTTCTCCCGGCGGTTCAAGTCAAGTAACCTGTCGGCAACAGGCGGCTCAATCAAAAGCGGGCGCTCCTTTCGTGGGCGCCCGTTTTCTTGCTGGTCAATTCCGGAGGCGCACCCCAGTAACTCGGGGGATCCTGGTTCCTCCACGTCGCCGATTCCCTTGAAGCAATTGATGAAGTCCAGCGCATGCGTGCCATCGATGCTGATTAGCAGGACGTGACGAATGCAATGCCCGCCGTGGTCACCGTCTTGCGCGTGCGCGATCAAAACCATTGCAGCAACCAGCAATAGGTCATGGGCGGGTCGCACACCCTTCCGCACCACCAAAACGAAAGCCGTTGAACTTCCGCGTGCCGCACTCTCCCCTGCCTGCCGCAGGCAGGCCGCAGTCGAGAGCGCGGGTTTAGAGTTTGCGGAAAAATGAACATAGGCCAAGATCTTGACGTTGTGAATCGCCCCACCGGGCGATTCACCCTGAGAATCCGCCTGTGGCGGATTCGAAGGGTTGGCGCCGCAGCGCGATTCATCCTGAGATCCTCCCGCGGCAGGCAGGCCCGCGATGCGGGATCGAAGGGTAGCGGCCAGCTTTAGAGTTTGTGTGGCAACTCAGGATTCTTTGTGGGTCGTGGCTTTAGCCACGACATAAACGCAACAAAGTCAGCGCGGTTTCACAGATTGCGGAAAAAATCGATCTTTTAGGGGGTCGGAGCTTTAGCTCCGACAATAAGTGCTTGGCGTGCAGCGGGCTTTAGCCCCTGAGGAGATGGTCTGCGCCTGTGGAATTAATTGGCGGGCTTCACCGCATCCATCAACCAAAAAAACCCCTCCGCCAGCGTGGGGTGGATGTACACCGCGCCCTTCAGCACTGTGTATGGCGCGTCCGCCAGAATCATGGCGCCAAGGATCTGCACTGTCTCTCCGCCTTCGCTTCCCAAAATCGCCGCGCCCAGAATGCGATCGTTCTGCGCGTCCACGATGATTTTCATCAGTCCCGCGGTTTCGTCGCGTTCAATCGCGCGCGAAACGGTGGACATCGGAGCCGTGCCCATCTTGAATTTGCGTCCCGAGGCGCGCGCCTCGGCTTCGGTAATGCCCACGCGTCCCAACTGCGGGTCGGTGAAAAGCGCGTAGGGCAGATAGCGGTTTTCGATGCTGAGATTTTTTCCTTCGATCATGTTCGCGTAAACAATTTGATAATCATTGTAGGAAATGTGCGTGAACGCCGGGCCGCCCTTCACGTCGCCCAGCGCCCAAACGCCCGGAACATTTGTTTCCAGCCGTCCGTTCACCTTCACATAGCCACGCGCGTCGGCCGTGACGCCGGCCGCTTCCAGGCCCAGGTCGTCCGTGTTCGGCTTGCGTCCCGTGGCAACGAGCAGGTGCGAGCCTTGCACAGTCTCGGTCGCTCCGCCGGATTCCACGGTGAGCGCAATCCCGCCATTACGATTCTCGACGCGCTTCGTCGCCGCATTCACCCGGAACGTGACGCCCTCCGACTCCAGCGCCTGCTGCAGCGCCGACGCGATGTCCAGATCTTCGCGCGGCATGATGCGTCCGCCATTGTGCACGATCGTCACGCGGCTGCCGAAGCGGCGAAACATTTGCCCGAATTCCAGCCCGATGTAACCTCCGCCGAGCACCAGCAAATGTTCCGGCACCGCCTGCAGCTCCATGACCGTGGCGTTGGTGAGAAACGGAACCGCGTCAATCCCGGGAATTTTCGGAATCGCGGGGCGCGTCCCGCTATCAATGAAGATTTTCTCGCTCTCGAAGAGTTCCGCGCCTACTTGCACTTGGTGCGGCCCCGTGAATTTCGCATGCCCGCGTATCAATTTTACGTTCGGCCTCGCGTCCACCCGTGCCTGCACGCCCCCGCGCCCTTTTTGCACCACTTGATTCTTACGGGCCACAACCGCAGGCATGTCCACGGCGACGTCGCTTGCACGCACGCCCCACCGCGCTGCATCGCGCGCGTAGTGCGCCACCTGCGCCGAGGCCACCATCGTTTTCGTCGGCGTGCAGCCGGTGTTGATGCAGCTGCCGCCCAATTCGGCGCGCTCGATCAGCGCCACTTTCCAGCCCAAATCGGCCAGCGCAACAGAAAGTGGATTGGCCGCCTGCCCGGAGCCGATCGCGATCGCGTCGAATTTCATTTCGTTCCCCCCGTGCCGCTTGGATGCTTCCGCGCCCCAAGTGTACTCAACTTCTCGCGATGTGGCATGGCGTCGAATGGAAAAAAGGGTCTTGCGGGCGGATGCGCCCCCACCCTTTCGCGTCCCGTTTCCGCACTTGAGTCAAGGAAACTCGCGCAAAAAAATGCATCCCGATTTTTGCCGCTCCAAATTAGAATCGATCCCATGGCCAGGGGATGGGAAAGCAAGGCAGTGGAAAGTCAGGTCCAGGAATTCCAGTCGAAAGAGGACCGCGAGAACAAAAAGCAAGTCTCGCAGGACCAGATTGAAACGCGCCGCAAGCGAGGGGTGCTGCTGCTATCGCGCGCGCGCGTCGAAAGACAATTGCAGTCGAGCCAGGGTCCGCGTTACCGCGAACAACTGGAGCGCGCGCTCGCCGATCTCGATGCCCAGCTCGCGCAACTCCCCACCGAAGCGAAGTGAACGGCGAAGGAGCGCGCCGCGCACGCGTTCAAGTGGCTATCGGCAGACTGATCGTAAGATGCTTGTCATATTTTCCGCCGCTCATGACGGTCACTTCCGTCGGGTCAAAGCCAGGTTTGCTGAGCTGAAGATAGTACGTTCCCTGCGGCAGGCTGCTAAAGCGAAACGCGCCCTGCGCATCCGTTGCAGTTTTTTGAATCGTGGTTACAAACTTCGAATCCATTCGTTCCACATCCACACCGGGAATCTCCGCTCCAGACGGATCGATGATTGTTCCCGCAACGTTCCTCGCATGAAACGGCTGTTCGATGCGGACTAGCTGCAGTTGCGGCAGAGAGCCTTCATCATCCATGGTTTTCACAACCGGAATTGCGGAAATTTCAAACGCGAAATGAAATATGACCGCCGCGCAGAACAGGGAGTTGACGAAAACCTTCACGGGACCCACAGGTCGACTCCGTGCGTTCTGACCATCTGATCGCTCCATACGGGCATGAGTCGTGCGGACCGCACGGCGCGGTTCGCAGCTAGTCGCGCGGGCGCCCAGGGTCGGGATCCTCGATGAACACCACGCCCACTCCATTCTGATTTTTTTCGCGCCCCAGTTCGAAGTGCACCACTGTCCCGCGCAGCGTCATCACGCTGGAAACCGTCGGATCGCTGGAAGCTTCAATTACCACCCGCACTTCAGACTGCAGGCGCGGGCGGCTGCGCAGCGCCAGATAAGCTCCCTGCAAACTGATATCGCGCACGACAGCTTTTTCCTCGAATGGCCTGCCGTCTTCGGTCTGCCCGCTCACGGTCGCGGCAAAGCGCAGCCGCCGCCGGATTCCCAGCCGCGTTTCCTTCATGTCCACTGCCACTCCGCGCTCGCTCAAGCTGATGGACATGCCTTCGGTTGCAGCCCAGGTCGCCGGAAATTCCTGACGCGCCGCGGAGAGGAATCCGTCCACCACTTTGTCCGGCGAATCTGGGTCGTGGTGGAACAAGATCAGATTCCGCGCCTTCGCCTCGCGCGCGATCTTCACGCCCTCCAGCCAGCTCGAATGCCCCCAGCCTTTGCGTTCAGAGGCCAGCTGCTCCGGAGAATATTGCGCGTCGTAAATCAACACGTCAGCGCCGTGCGCCAGCTGCCGAAGATTCTGGTCGCACGTATGCTCCCCGGGTTCATTGTCGGTGGCATAGACGATCGAGCCGCCGGTCGTCTCGATCCGGTATCCCAGGCATCCCTGCGGGTGATTCAGATAACGCGCAGTGATGCGCGTGCCGTGGATGTCCCACGTCTCCCCGTTGGCCACTTCGCGAAAATCGCGCGCCGCCGTCATCATAGTTACGTCCACCGGAAAGTAAGGGCTGGCGAGCTGCGCCGCGAACACTTGCTCCAGACTATTGGGTCCCAAATACTTGGACTGGAAACTATAGAAATGGAAGCGATTCTGCGATTCGAAGAACGGATGAAAGAACGGAATGCCCTGAATGTGGTCCCAATGGTAGTGCGTTACCAGGATGTGCGCTTCGATGCCCATCCCCCGGCGCCTTTCGGTGAGATGGTTGCCGAGCGTGCGCAACCCCGTGCCGCAATCCAGGATAAATTTGGTCCCGTCCGGCGCGGTCAACTCCAGGCAAGGCGTGTTGCCGCCATAGCGCCAGGTGTCGCGCTCGAGCGTGGGCGTCGAGCCACGCACGCCCCAAAACACAAGTTTGGCAACTTGGTGCGTCATCGCCGGGCGGCTTGCGACGCTGCGCGCCTGCGCCCCCTCTGCCATCTCTGAGAGTTGAGGTCCACGAAACTGGTGCCATGGTAGGCGGGTGCGGCGAGGTAAGTCAATTGCGTTTCGGCCCGCGCGTTCGTTCCTGATGGCCGTCGTGGTCCATGCCGCTATGCGCCTCGGCGGCGCTCACAGGTCGGGCTGAGAATTCGCGAGTCTTTGTAGGTCGTGGCTTCAGCCACGACACAATTCCCGTGAGATTGCTGCGGCTTCAGCCGCTGAAATACCGATTTTGGCGTCGCCACGTGTTCCCGGAGGTCACGTCGACGCGGGATCGAAGAGCCAACTAACTTGTCGAGGATGTCGGGAGAATCCGCGCTGTAAGGCAAGGCAAATCGCGGTTAGAATCGTGCTGATGCACGACCCAGCCCAGAAATCCGGCGGCCATTCTCACGACGGCCACAGCCACGGCCACGATCAAGCTCATGACCACGATCATCGTCACAGCCACGGCTTGGGTGGCCACTCGCACGTTTCGCTCCCCGCCGAGGGCATGACCCTGGCGTTGGGCGCCGCAGTCGTCGCAACGTTCGCGTTGGTTGCCGTCGAGCTGCTAGCCGGATACGCGGGTCATTCCATCGCCCTGGTAAGCGATGCCGTGCACAATCTCACCGACGTGCCCACTCTCGTGCTCTCCTGGCTGGCCATGCGCTGGGCCGCGAAGCCTCCCACGCCGCAAAAAACCTACGGCTATCATCGCGCGGGAATCCTCGCGGCGTTCGTCAATGCCACGCTGCTCACGCTGGTCTCCCTCGGATTGATTTACGAATCCGTGCTGCGCTTGCGCACTCCCGTGGAAGTGAAAACCGGACTGATGCTGTGGGTCTCGGTATTCGCGTTGCTGATTAACGGCGGGATCACGCTCGCTCTGCACAGCGGCCGCCGCGACCTGAATTTGCGCAGCGTGTGGATTCACAATCTGGGTGACGCGCTCTCGAACGTAGCCATCGTCGTCGGCGCGCTGGCCATCCGTTACACCGGCACGACATGGGCGGACTCGGTAATTGGCATCGCCATCGGCGCAATGGTGCTGTGGTCCGGCGTCGGCATCTTGCGTGAGAGCACGCACATTCTGCTGGAAGGCCTGCCCCGCAGCATCGCTCTGGAAGAAGTCGCGCGCGCCCTGCTGAAAATCGAAGGTGTGCAAGAAGTGCACGACATCCACATATGGACCCTGGGCACGGACCTCAACGCGCTCTCGTGCCACATCTGCATCCCGGACATGCACATGGAAGCAAGCGAAAAGGTTCTGACGAAAATCCACGAAGTGCTCGACCACGATTTTCGCATCACCCACACCACAATTCAGTTCGAGCGCGCCGGCCTGCCCGCCGACGCGGGCCTCTACATGCCCGAACCAATCCGCCGCTCCGAAAGCTAGGCGAGCCGGCCCGGTCTTCGTAGCGCCGGCGTCTCGCCGGGTCTTTTTTTTGCTAACCGTCGCTCTGCCGTCGCCGAAGCTCGCCGCCCCACGCAATTGGTAGGGGCGCTGCTTGCTGCGCCCCAGCTTGCCCGGGCGTCAACACATAGCCGAATCAGTAGGGGCACGGCGTGCCGTGCCCGCAGTTGCAGGACGCTGCATTTCCCGCGAGCTCGTGATTGACTAACTCCAGGCTAGCGCACCACCCGTGCGCAGGCGGAATTCGCAGTGACTACAGAGGAAGTTGCATCGGTGTCCCGCGCTCTTGATTCACGCGTTGTGTGGCATCCACGTCGAAAATGTCCGACGAGATGGTGAGGCGTCGGCCTTCCGGCGTGATGTAAATCACCTGGCCTTGCGTCATCGTGAAGGCCACCACGTCCAGATGGCTGCCGTCGCGAAGCACCAGCGTCAACGTGCCGACGTCCGGCAGCGGTTCCTGCTGCTCGGCTTCCTGCTGCTCGCGTGCGGGCGCGGCGGCGTTCGCTTCGGATGGCCCATCGTCTCGATGATCGGCGCGTTCGCCGTCTCGTTGTTCGCGCCGATCGCCGTACCGATCATTGGGGGCCCCAGCCTGCTGTTCATCAGCCTGTTGGCCCTCCACCTCGTCCGATTCCTGTGCTGCGTCTTGTGGAGGCCCTGCGGATTCATCAACGGGTGCCCCAAAGTAATACCCACCTACGCCGAGAATATAAACTACCCTGGGACTAGTAACCGGCGGCGGATTGCGTCGACCGCCCAACGGCGCGCCGATTGGCGCCAACACTCGGTTACTCGCGTTCTGACTTCGCTGTGTAGAGGACAATCCCGCGTGCCGGGAAGGCACGTCTCCGGCATGGACACCCGCGCGCGTATGAATGGCGGGGCTGCTGACAAGAACGCCAGTAGGAAGGCCGGACGATGTGCGTACCACGTTCGCAGCGTGCGGCGCGCCACCACTCGAGACAGCGCCAACATGCGTCCCGGAAGGAGCGAATCCGGCTACGGCCCCGCGCTGTGCCGCAACCACCGACGGCATCGCCACCAGCACGCCCGTTAACCCGATCAGCAATCGCCGCTTCATGGATCTCTCCGCCGCGCCCTGCCCATAAGACGCTGCAAACCGCGCGACGGTTGCCGATACTTTACCACCTTCCGCCTCGACGGCCCACACGATGAACTTTCGTAGCCTCGCCGGTGTCTAATGGTCGTGGCTCGCCGTGATTGGCTGGAGCGACAGGTTCGCCCGTCGATGGCCGCGCACCGCAGGGCGGCGAAAAGGCGATCCGAGTATTTCTGCAGGATCGAGGTCTCTGCATTCGCTGCAGTGCTGTGTGGGTTGCTGTTCGCGTTTTTAGCCCCCACCTCGCAACCGCACACTGGAGGGGCCGTAGACTTAGCCAAGAGCCAGCAGTCCAAACGTCTGCCGTCTGCCGTCTGCCGGGGGCCCTTCGCGAAGACGTTTTGCGACTGATGGCGCGCGTGACGGGCGTTTCTACTTGGGCAATCAGGGAGTTACCCCTGAGGAGTTGCCAGGTCGGATACGAGATGGAATCGGTGGTGGTGCGGAAAGAAGGGCTTATATCTTGGCTGATGCCCGTGCCAGATACGGCGACGTGAAAATAGTTCTGCAGCGTATAAGCTCGGCGGGAGTGGAAAACGGTAGCTTTTTTACGGAAGTCGCGCGCGCACGGTAGCCTGCGCCGGCAGATCACAGGCTGGTCACGGGTGTTTCCTGGTGCTCGAAGCGCCTTCGCCCAGCGCGGCCCCGAAAATTCACCTTGGCTTTTCCCCACACCCTGGATGTGCTATAAACATGCGTCCGAAGGACTACTAGAAATGGGACAGCCGGAAGCCGTAGTTCCGAAGGCGCAAGCGGCGGAGCCGAAAGTCAGCACTCGCGGGGTGCCACCCGAGCCTTCACAGTATTGCCCGCGATGTTCGGCTCGGCTGGAGCAGCGCAGCTGCAAAATGATCTGCGCGTCTTGCGGATATTACATGTCCTGCTCGGATTTTTACTGAAGAGAAAGTTCGCCGCCGCAGGGCAGTGACTTCTCGGCTCTACCGATTCCAAATAAGATTTCGAATTTTCCAGGAGGCGCGAACGTGGCACTGAGAATGGTTGATAACGAAGTCAATGGCGTGACGGTGCTGGAGATCGAAGGGCGCATCGTGCTGGGCGAAGAGAGCAATGCGTTTCGTGAAAAAGTGAAAAGTTTGCTCGCCGCCGGCAAGAAGCAGATCGTGCTGAACCTGGCGCAGGTCGGTTACATTGACAGCGCCGGCCTCGGCACCCTGGTGGCCACATTCCACAGCGCTCGCTCGCAAGGCGCCGTTCTGAAGCTGGCCAACCTCGGCTCGAAATTCAAGGAAGTGCTGCAGGTAACCAAGCTGATGACTGTGTTCGACACCTACGACAACGAAGCCGCAGCAGTCGCCAGCTTCGCCAAGTAGTTGTGCGCCACGCTTAACGGATCGTGGTTGTAGGGGCGGGTCTCAGACCCGCCCCTACGCTCCACGCCGGATTGCTCACTGTCCGCTTCTCGCGTCCGCTTGTCCCGCCACGCGACCTTCCACCTGATAAATCGCGATGCCGCTCAATAATTTGGGATAGAAGTCCGTGGACTTCTGCGGCAGCACATCTCCGCCCAGCGCAATATCAGCCACCTGCTGCACGCGCACCGGATTCAACAGGCAGGCAAGCTGCGCTTCGCCGCGATCCACCGCCGCGAGCGCCGCTTCCATTTCGCGTTCGTATCCCACGTTTTTTTCCGCTGCTACCGCTTCCGCGCTGATCCCCAGCCCGCGTTCCATTATCAGCCGGTGCAGCAACACCACATCCAGCCCGCGCTGCGCTTCGGAAACGTCCGGGAGCATGGCTTCCAGGTCTGCATCGCGGCGCAGCAAAAAAATATAGAACGCACCGCCGCCGTGATAGACGCCAATCGCGCGCCGCCCGTGATTCGTTCCTTCCAAATCCTTGCGGAATTCGGCGTAGGCGCTCGAGCGCTCTTCCGAATTTTGAAACGGATAAGAATACCAATCGAAAGCCTGCGCCACGGCATTGCGAAACTTGTCAAAATCGAAATTGGCGACGTTGCGGATCAGCCGATGCGTCGGCAGAATCGTCAAGCCCTTGGAATGCGTGTTGACGAACGTCATCATCGCCAATTCCGCTGCCGCATACGGATCGTTCACGCCGGCGGCGACGCGGGATTCGTTGCGAAAGTTCAGCGCCGTCTCGTAGCGGTGATGTCCGTCCGCGATGATCAGCTTCTTATCTGCCATCGCGCTCTGAATTCTGCGGATCGTAGCGACATCAGACACCGGCCACAGCCGATGCGTCACGCCGAATTCGTCATGCAACTCCTGCGGTGCGGATGCGTGAATCGCTTCTTCCAGCAGTGTGTCAACGTGGCGCGACGGGTCGTTGTAAAGCATGAAAAGCTGCCCGGTTTGCGCGTGCGTGTGCCGCAGCAGCTCGATGCGGTCCGCTTTCGGCGCGGATAGCGTGCGCTCGTGGCGGAACACCACCTGCGCGTCGTAATCTTCCACGCGCCCCAGCGCGATAAAGCCTATGCGCGTTTTTCGCGTGTGCGTACCGGGGACCAGATATTCTTGCGAGTAAACGTAAATGCCCGGAGCCGCTTCCTGCACCAGGATTTTCTCCGCAATCCATTCGCGGACTTTCTGCCCCGCGCGCGTGTACACATTATTTTCCGGCGAATCGTTCGCGCCCGCGCGCCCCTTCTCCACCGCAATCAAATTGTAAGGACTGGCGGCGTAATACAGCTCCTGCATCGCCGGAGTGATCTTGTCGTAGGGCTGCGTGAGGACTTTCTCCAGCGGCACGCGGTTCGTATCGTAGCGAAAGGCGCGAAAGGGTTGAATTTCAGCCATGTGGGCCTCGGGTGGCGGTTTCAGCAACTTGAGAAACCCTGATTGTACCAGCCGCGTCACCACAATCCAAAAATTCGCAACCCGTCCGCGGCAGCTCAATTTCCGGCTCGCGCGTTTGTCGCGTGCGAGGATTGCATCCCAATACTCCGCGATCCACCCGCAATCGGCCGCAGGATCTCGATAGAGCCTTCAACTTCCCAGAACCGGCCCACCATAACTTCCGAATTCGCCGTGACTCGGCCAGATCCCAAGAAACGGCTCGCGGAGAATAAGACGGACGAGTTACCCGTACCGGTATTCGGAAGATGCTGCTTTTATGAGTCGTTTGACCGCAAAACAACACCCAAGTGCCGGGTCACGAATCCTACGACGCGGGAACACGAAGGAAAAATAAATCCTAGATCGCTTCACTTTGCCGCGAGCGGCGAAGGTGATACGGGCGTCGGCGGAAACGGACCCTCGCTTCTCGCCAGCGAAAGTTCCTCAAAGAGCAGCGAGGGGGCCACGCAGGAAACCACGGGCAAGCCGCTTCCGGAGGAGAATGAGAACCCCATGAAGAGCATGGAGCTCACGCGCGGCATGAGTTCATCACTATAGAGGGCCGGCGCATCGCCCGTGGCGACGATCTCCTTGAACGATTCGACCGGTATATCGGACATGCGCACGCCACGGAGCGGCTCCTCATGTCCGTCGAAGTAGAGCTTGTAGATTTCCGGAATCGACGGAGAGCCACTTTGCCGAGAGGCTATCTGCCGTGCCATTTCCATTATGGAAGCGCCGGATCCCGCTCCGGCCCTGCGAACGATGAGCGCGTAGTCGAGCCCTCTTTCCTTCGCGCGACGCAGCAACTCCTGTTTCAGTTCATCGCTCGATAGTGTCTTCCCGGAAGTGACGAAAAGGTTGCTGGGAAGCGGGCCCCAGCCGCGGCGGCTGCCAGTGCTCTGCAAAATGCCGGAAACCGGGACGCGCGCCGCCAGCAGGTTCTTGAGAATGCCGTGATCAATCAGGACCGTTTCGCGTGTCTTGATCCCATCATCGTCCACCGACGACGTGCCAAGCAATGCAAGACCGTTAAAGAGGGTTTGCGAGGGATTGTCCCGCACGGACATGAAACTCGGGAGGACACGGGCGCCGATCTTGTCCTGGAACGAGGCGCCACCCATACGCTCGAACATCTGGCTGAACATCATCTCGAATTGCGGGTTGTCGCTAATCGGGGATCGCGACGTGGCAAGCCGCGAACCGAATTGTTGAAGGAAAATCTCGGCCGCGGCCGCTCCCTCGAACAAAACCGGGCCGTTATAGCGATCGAGCGAAGCTGAGGAGCGAAGTTTCACGATCAACGCGGACATCTGTCTCACGCGTGCGAGTAGCGCGTCCGTGGAAGGCAGAGCCGCCGCGTCCCGGCCGTAGACCGCGAACGAGTCCGCGATCGGCTGGCCGTCCGGCGCCTGCGTCTCTGCGCGCACTTCCAGCATGATGAGAGGCTGCGAGCGCGTGAATGTCGTGCCCTCGCTATTCAGGTACCGGGAGTAAACGTCGCTATATCGAATCCTGACCTCGGACCTGTAGATTTCCGGAGCGGACCGGAAAACGGCAGAAAGATCGCGCGCGGTGGCCTCAAGCTCGTCGAGATGGGGGAGAACGTCCTCGGGGATGACGTTGGCCCCTGTGTTGGGCGGTTCCTTGCTGAAGTCCGGGATATTCTCCCCGCCGCTGCGGCCCTTAAGGGCGGCGCGCTTCGCTGAGAGATCCTCCAGCGCCTGTTTGTATTTCCTGTCCGTCGCGAGCCAGAGTTCCCGCCGGATTTGAGAGTAGTTGTTATCCAAGGAGCCTTCCCCGATGCCGCCGAACATGGCCGCGCCGCCAAAGCTGCGCTCGGAAAAGAAGTTGGTGTTATCTAGACCATAGTCGCCGACCCGGAGCTCCACTTCGACGATCCGGTTATGAGTGGGAGACCCGGTGCGGGATGTCAAGCTCCCTAGCGTCGCCGTTATCTCCTGTACCGCAACGTCTTGCACACGGTAGGCAATAAAATAGGGCTTGTCCATCTGCAGGAGCCGCAACTGGCTCATGGAGCGCGCCAATTCGTCCTTCATCGCGCGCATGACCACATCGTCCTGCGGGCTCTGGGCCTGCAAGAAAGGAGCGAGGAGGATCGCTACGACTCCGACGAGCCATTTCGAGCGCGCGGTTCTGCATTTCGCGGCCATGCTCAATTATTCCCGGCCGATGCGGGCGGTGGAGGCAGCAGTGGCGCACGCTCCTGCGATTTCTCCTTCCTCTGCACTTCGATCTGCGATATCAGCATGCCCGGCGCGCTTGCGGAAACCGGGACCCATCCGGAGTCAGCTCCACAAACGCCATTGAAGACTTCTTCGTGATCGTCCGTGGCGACGATCTTGCTAAAGGAAGTGAGAGGCGTCCCGATCAGGTCTACGCCCCGGACCAATTCTTCGCGGCCGTCCGGATAGACGCGATACACGACAGTCGGCCGCACGTTGAACGCATTGGGGATGATTCGCTCGGTAAAGGTGAAGCCGCCCTCGATGTCGTCAAAAAACAGTCCGTAAGGTTTGTTCGCGGCCTTGACTTGCTCGATCAGCATCCTCTTGAGCTCATCGCGCGAAACGGATTTCGACGACTCGACGATCAAATTCGATTGCCGCGCCGCCACCGCATAGCCTTGCTGGTGGCGGCCGTGGCCGTTGGAGCGATCAAAACCGGTGATCGGAGTGCGCGACATCAGGAAATTCTGCAACACCCCGTTCTGAACAACCGTGACGCGCCGGGATGGCACACCCTCGTCGTCAAAAGCATAGTAGCCCAGTAATTCGGTGTGCCGCAGCTGGCGCAACGTAGGGTCCGAATAAACAGAAAGAAAATTCGGGAGGACGGGCTGATTCACTTTGCGCTTGAAGGTCTGCGCGTCGTCTTCGTTCTTCTGCCGCTGTCCTTCGATGCGATGTCCGAAGATTTCATGGAAGAAAACGCCGCTGGCGCGGCCGGAGAGGATCGCAGGGCCCGTGTATGGGTCGGCTACCGGGGCCTTGATCAGCGCCAGCAGCATGACGATCATTTTGTTCACGTCTGCGGATAGCGCGGCATCATTCGGCAAACCGTCCGGGCGGAAGGACATGTACGTATGGTACAGAGGTAGTTCCATCCCATCGTCTGCCTTTGCGGTGGCCCAGATGATCAGCCGGTAAAAGGGCGTGGACATGCGGATTTCGCTGCCCTCGCTGTTCACGTATCGCCGGGTCTCGACTTCGGCATCCAACTGCGCATTGGCTTCGAGAATTTCCTTGTGGTCCGCGAATGGCTTGGTCGCGCCGCGCAGTTTCTGCTGCCACGCCGGTTTGTCGAGGGCGAAATCCGCAATGGGCTCCGAATAGACATGAGCTGGTTCGGCGGAAAAATCCGGCGACTGGTCCTCTTGAGCGACTTTTACCTGGACGTTCGCCTGGACCTGTTGCAGGCGCTCCACCGCGTGTCTGTAATGCTGTTCCGTGGATTGCCAGAGCGCTACTCGTAGCGCCAAAGGATCATCGTTCAGCGGAATTTGGGGCGATTCCAGGCGCTCCTGCATAGGTTCGGAGAAAGTATCCTGGCGGAATGGATGCGAACTGTCCAGCTTGTAATCGCCGACTCGCAGATCGAGGTCGAGGACTCTGGTGGTTTCATCCGTCGTCGAAATTAAAGTCCCGAAGGCAGCGGTCACGTTGATCGCACGATTGTCGGTGATCTCGTAAGAGAGAAAGTACGGCGGAGCCGGAGTTCTCCTGAGGTCCTGCATGGACCGGTCGAGTTCCTGACGCATGGCCGCAACGACCGAATCCGACGGCGCGTGCTGTGCGAAGAGGGCGGGAGACGCCGCCAGCAGGCACAAGCCGAGCCATATTTTGGTAGGCACGCTCACGCTTCTGTTTTCCGGCCGCTGTGCAAATTACTAGTTTCGGATATAGCTCCCTTGCTACTGGACCGGCGCAACTGTACACGTTTGAACTCAAGAACTCAAAAAGAAAAGAATGACCTGGCAGCCGCGTCAGCGGAGCTGCGGCACGACTTCAGCGAATCCAACCTGCGTCTTGGCGGGATCCTATCACTGTTTTTGCGCACCTCCGCGAGCACCTGCTGCGTGGATACCACGTGGTGGACGTATGGTCGTCCCTACCGCGACAGTTGGCCAGAAACGGGGTTGTGGGCAGCGAAAGATGAGGCTCCGACCTCACGGAAACGGCGTCTGTTAACAAGCTGCTAAAATTCTAGTGCGGCGACTCGCTTCAGCAGGCGAATCAGGGTGGAAACCTGCGCCGGACGGAACTCCTTGCGAAGTTTATCCTCAGCTGCGCGGCGTGCTTTGATCAGACCCTCTCGGTACTTGTTGCCTTTTGCCGTCAGCTGGACGAGCAGCGCTCTCCCGGTATCCGCTTTCCGTTCTGAAAGCAATCCCTCGTGAATCATCGTCTTGATCGCGCGATGCACCACGGTCCGGTCGAACCCCAGCATCGTTGCGATCTGATTTTGGTTCCGCGCCGCTCCGTCGCGCAGCGTGGACATGATGAATCCACGCGTCTGCGAGCATTTTGTCTTTTGCTCCAGCCTCTTGCCGATCGCAAAATAAGCCGAAGCCAGATGCACCAGCACGGAATCCTTCAGGATTTCCTGCGGTATCAGCTTCTTGTCAACAATGATCATACGATCCGCACCGTCGCTTCTAGCGGTCTGCGCCACTGCGGTTGATCCACGTGGCGCGCCGATTTTTTTCCGATGGCGATGACCATCACAATCTCATGATCCTTGCCCGAAAGTCCCAGCAATTTGCCCAGGCGCCGCCCGTCAAATCCTTCCATCGGACACGTGTTCAATCCGAGCGCTTCCGCCGCAATCATCAGATTCTGGCACGCCAGTGACGCGCTCTTGGTCGCCCATTTAAACATGCCCTGTCGCGCCACCGGAAGCGTGCCCATTGTCTTCCAGAAATGCACCACGCGCAGAATCGTCCATTTCAGCAGCCCGAACACGCCAAACCACCCCTGAATGAAAAACCATTTCCCGAATTTGGCGCGGCGCTCGTGCTCTGCGATTGCTTTCTCGTTGAATCCAGCTGTGCGCATCCAAGCCAGCTCGCTTGCGGTGGTAGATTTCCATGATCCGATATCCGCCACCGCGACGATCAATGCCGATGCCGTCGCGGCGGGACTCTGGCCAAAGCACAGCCGCGCGGCTTCGTTTTTCATTTCCGGCGACTCCACCCAATAGAAACGATACGGCTGGATATTAAAGCTCGAAGGCGCCACGCGCGCCGCGTGCAGGATCTGTTCGCGCGTTTCCGCGGAAATTTCCACCGGGTCAAACACCTTAATGGCCCTTCTTCGCAAAATCGCATCGAGAACGTGGCTCATGTGCGGCCTCCATGTTGCTACTACAACATAGATATGTTGCAGATGCAACATGAGAATGTCAACGCGACCGCCGCGGTGACAATTCCCGCCGCGCCGCATAAAATGGAAGTGTCAAACGAAAATTCCAGGCGAGGCCCGCTAGACGCATGACCGAAAATAACCGCAGGTTCTCCGGCGTCCGCGCCATCATCTTCGATCTCGACGGCACGCTGATTGACTCCCAGCTCGACCTGGTGCTTTCGGTGAACGCCATGCTCGAACACATGGGCCGCGAACCCCACGTGCACGAAAAAATTTGCAGCTTCATCGGCAATGGCGCGCCCATGCTGGTGCAGCGGGCGCTCGGTCGAGACGCCTCCGACGCGGACGTCGAAAAAGGCCTCGCCTATTTTCTCGAATACTATCGCGCGCACATGCTGGACAACACCGACGCTTACCCGGGCGTGCGCGAGACCCTCGCGCAGCTGCAAAAATATCCCATGGCGGTGCTCACGAACAAACCCGTGCATTTCAGCCGCGCGATCATGCAAGGCCTGAATCTTGCGCGCTATTTCCGTTACGTTTACGGCGGCAACAGCTTCGCAACCAAGAAGCCCGACCCGCAGGGCGCGCAGATTCTACTGCGTGAACTGCAAGCCGCGCCGCTCGAGGCCATGATGGTGGGAGACTCCGACGTGGACATCAAAACCGCGCGCAACGCCGGAATGCACGCGTGCGGAGTAACCTATGGTTTTGGCGCCGAAAGTTTGCGCGCCCATCCGCCGGACATAATGCTCGATACTCTGAGCGACTTGCCCGCGCATCTAAAATAAATTGCTGCTTGAGGAATGCGGAACGACAAAGCCCGTACGAAACCGCGAGTATCCTTGTGGGTCGTGGCTTTAGCCACGACATTAGCGGAGCCAACTCATTGCGGCTTTGGCCGCTGAAGTTCCGCCTCGCTTTTGCGATTGAATCTGTGAATGGGCTGGATCAGCTGCCACTACGCCTTCGTGTAGGCCTGCTTATACCAATCCCAAGTCCGCTTCAGTCCCTCTTCGAATAGCACGCGCGGCTCGTAGCCCAGGATTTTGCGCGCGAGCGACACATCCGCCTGCGAATCGCGAATGTCCCCATCGCGCGGCGCATCATATTTCGGCTTGACTGCTTTCCCGGTAATTTGTTCGAGCAATTTCAATACCTGATTCAGCGTGATCCGCGCGCCGGTCCCTCCATTGAACACCAAGCCCGTCGCGCCGGGTGCCTCACAAGCGCGCAGCGTCTCGTCCACAATATTGTCCACGTAGGTGAAATCGCGCGATTGCTCTCCGTCGCCATACACCACCGGCGCCTGGCCCTCGATCACCGCCAGCATAAAGCGCGAAAGCACGCCGGAATATTGCGACGTGGGATCCTGGCGCGGTCCAAATACGTTGAAGTACCGCAGACACGCATTCTCCAGGCCATAGACGCGCCCAAACACCTGCGCGTACAACTCGCCGACGTATTTCGTCAAGCCGTAGGGCGATATCGGCTGCGCTGGCATGCTCTCAATTTTCGGCAGCGTCGGCGTTTCGCCGTACGCCGCCGACGACGCGGCGAAAACAAACCGCCGCACCTGCGCATCGCGCGCGGCCACCAGCACGTTCAACATCCCGTCAATATTCACGTGATTGGTTTCCAGGGGATTCAGCACCGAGCGCGGCACGGAAGTCCGCGCGGCAAGATGGATCACGTAGTGAACGCCTTTACATGCCGACTGCACCGCGGCCAAATCGGTAATGCTCCCGATGTGCAGTTCAATCTTGTCGCGCACCGCCGCCAGGTTCGCTTCCTTGCCCGCCGAAAGATCATCGAGCACCACCACTTCCTGGCGCCGCCTGACCAGCTCATCCACAATGTTCGAGCCGATAAATCCAGCGCCACCGGTTACAAGATAACGCATTCCGAAAGTCCTCCCGCATAGAACAGCCGCAACCAATGGCTACTCATTTATTTTTCAGACACGCTTGACTATATCCCCGCGCCTTGCGAACGGGCAACCTCTGGCACCAGAATAGATGGCTGATGCGCAATACACGCAAATCAAGACGGCTGCCGTGTTGCGGAAGAATGATTGTCTGTTGAGCAGCAACATGAAATTGCCCCATCACGCAACGTTCACAAGCCGGCTCTTCACCGTCGCCGTCATTTTCCTTTGCGGCTTCGTTCCCGTCCTCCTTGCGCCGGCGCGCCCTCGCGCCGACACACAGCACGCTCCGCCGAGCACCCCCAGCAAGGCAATCTCCGCCAGCAAGATTTCAGCGCCGGAAATCCCGATGCCATTCCGCACCGGCGAAATTTTGAACTATCGCGTCGCGTGGGCGATCTTTCCGAATGCCGCCGCGCTGCAAATAAGCGTCGTCGAGCGCCGCAATCTTCTCGGCTGGCAAACCTGGCATTTTCAGGCATCGGCGCACTCCGTGGTCCCGGCGCGCACGCTTTTCGAAGTAGACGACCAATTCGATTCCTACACGGATGCCACAACGCTGGAGAGTCATCAGTACGAAATGTATCTGAACGAAATGGGTTCGAAGCAGAATGAAGTGTTGCACCTGATTGCGGTCGGGCAGTCCAATCGCGGCAACGTCGCGCCGGTGATCGTGCAACCCGGCACGCGCGATCCCCTCGGCGCATTCTACGCGCTGCGCGCCGTGGATTGGCAGCGCACGCCCGATTTTCATATTCCGGTTTACGATGGCAGCGATCTATATGACGTTCGCGCGCGACAGGAGTCTGCGTCAGATCCGGTCGCTGTGGATGCGGGAAATTTCCAAGCTGCGAAAATTTCGCTGCGCCTGTTCGAGCATGGCAGAGAAGTGCCGCACACAGGTTTCCTCGTGTGGTTTGCGCACAATGCCGCGCGCACGCCGGTGTTGGTTCTCGCGGAAATGCCTTTGGGAAATGTTCGTGTGGAACTGACGGCAACGCCCAGGTAATTGCAGTTCAGCAACGAAGCAGCAAGGCCGCTCAGTCTTCGGGAACGACCCAATCCTCCGGCGGGAAATCAATTTGCCAGAAAGTGCGCGAGGCCTTCACGAACTCGACTCCCATCTGCGCTTTTCCGGCCTGCGCCGCGCCCACATACACGATGCGGCATTTCTGGGTGTGCTGCGTGGCCTTATTTGCCAGCGTAACTTCCTGCGCGGCGGCCACACGCGCGGCCAGCGAGATCAAGGCTCCGTGAGCGTTCACCACCAGCGTGCGCGTATCTTCCTGGAAATCCTGGTTGGACGTGTTCTTTCCGGTCACCGTAATCGGCACGCTCAGCAGCACCCTCATGCTGCGGCGGCGTCCCGGGTCCAATAACAACGGCTCTTTGTCCTTTTGCGGTTTTGTCTCTGCTCGCATACTCCAGACGATAGAGTTCCGCTACGTACTGGGCAATGGAACTATCTTCCCATGTGCGAAAACACAAACCTCCCCTGTTCGTCGGTACAGGCGAAGGATTATCGGCGGTATGTCGCGTGACAAGTCGAGCAGACCCGGCTAGCAGTGCACCACTTTTTCGCGGCCCTGCTTTACATGGCGCGTGGCGTTGCGCGTGTCCACCACCAGCTTGGACTTGCGCACGATCGCGTCGTAGTCGTAGCTGCTGTGGTCGGTGGCGATCAGCACGCAGTCGTAACTCGCCAGGCGCTCGGGTGAAAGCTCCACGGACTTCATGTTGGAAAAATCGTAATGGCGCATTTTGTGCAGCGCGGGGAAATAAGGATCGTTGTAATCGAGTAGCGCTCCTCGCGCGGTGAGCAGCTCCAGAAGTTTCAGGGAAGGTGATTCGCGAAGGTCGTCCACATCCTTCTTGTAGGCCACGCCCAACAGCAAAATCTTCGAACCCTTCACGCTTTTTTCGTGGCTGTTGAGCGCTCCCACCAGCGCATCCACCACGTTGTAAGGCATGGCTGTATTAATTTCGCCTGCCAGCTCGATAAAACGCGTCGCGAAATCATATTCGCGTGCTTTCCAAGATAAATAATAAGGATCGACGGGAATGCAGTGTCCGCCCAGGCCCGGGCCGGGATAGAACGGCATGAAACCGAACGGTTTCGTCGCCGCACTGTCAATCACTTCCCAGATATCCAGGTCCATGCGCAGTGAAAGCTGTTTGAGTTCATTCACCAGCGCAATATTCACGCAGCGAAAAATATTCTCCAGCAGCTTCACCATTTCCGCCGCCCGCGTCGAACTTACCGGCACCACCTTCGACACGATCTGCGCGTAGAGCGCCACTGCCGCGCGGCCGCTCGCCGGATTGATCCCGCCGACCACTTTTGGAATCTGCGCCAGGCCAAATTGCTTATTGCCCGGATCCTCGCGCTCCGGGGAAAACGCCAGGTAGAAATCCGTGGCAACATTCTCGCTGCCGGCGCCGCGCGCAAGCGGGCACTTCAGGCCGCCTTTCTCCAGAATCGGCAGCACCAGTTCCTCGGTGGTTCCCGGATAAGTGGTGCTCTCCAGCACGATCAGCTGATTGCGTTGCAGATTCGGCGCGATGGACTGCGCGGTTTTCTCGACGTAGCTCAAATCAGGTTCGCGCCGTTCATCCAGCGGCGTGGGAACGCAGATCAGCACCGCGTCCATCTCGCGCAGGCGCGTGAAATCTGTGGTGGCATCGAAGCGTTTTCCCTGCACGTGCTGCTTAATTTTGTCCGCGGAAATATGCTGGATATAGGATTGGCCGGCGTTCAGCTTGTGGATTTTTTCCTGGTCGGTGTCGAACCCGGTGACGCGCTGGCCCACGTCTGCAAAGCGCAGCGCCAGCGGCAGGCCCACGTAGCCGCATCCGATAATTCCGATCTTGACGTCTTTTCCCGCAAAAAATTCCGGCGTGCGCTCCGCGGCCATCTCTCTCCCTCGTTGCTGCAAATTAAGGCAGCTGCGCCCAGACCGGGCTGAAGCCGCAATGTGAAACGGAAAATTACTATAACAAGAATCCGAATCTGCTCATAGGCATGGCGGGCGGCGCGCAGGGAAGCATTCCCTTGTCGAAAACGCATGAAGGTGCCTCGGAACGCTATGCCAGAACGGACGAAACTGATGTCGCGTTCGTGCCAATCTGAAATCGAGTGGTCAACTCGTTCCATATTGAAACTGCTCGAACGTCTCTTGATCCCGTGTACCTCGTAGTTCTTTGAAATCAGCAGTTCGGCAAGGTAGGAGCCATCCTGGCCGGTGATTCCGGTGATGAAAGCTCGTTTGCGGCGTACCGGAAAATCGAAAGTCATGTGGTTTGCTCTCTGGAACGCGCCGTTCGACCTGGAATCCGCGCCACAGCTATCAATTCGACCATGTGCGCCTATTGCTTCAGTCATTTCTGAGCAAGGCGGATAGAGGCAAGCAGCAAATCGCCGAGGTGCCTTCGCGTTTCCGTAAATGAAATTGTACGGGTCGGTTCCAGACGCCTAGAGAGCAAGATTCCTGCTAATCAATTTGTCGCTTGCCGCGCTTTCATCGTCGCGCGGCCAGGGCACTCGGCCGTTCCTCCGTTGTCATCTCTCATCTGCTGCGTTATCCTCGGCTGCAATGATCGATATTCATTGCCACTTGCTTGCCGGTCTCGACGACGGTCCCGATTCCATCGAAATGTCTCTGGAAATGGCGGAAATGGCGATTTCAGACGGCATTACGCATGTGATTGCGACACCACATGCGCATCCGCAGCATGCTTTCGTTCCCGAATTGATCAACCTGCGGCGTGAGGAGGTGCAGGCTCGGGTCGAAGGTCGCATGATCCTCGCCACAGGATGCGACTTTCACTTGAGTTTTGAAAACCTGCAGGAGATTCAGCGCCTGCCGAGCCGCTTCACGCTGAACCAAAAGAACTACTTGCTGGTAGAGTTTGCCGACTATTCGATTCCGCCTTCGCTGGACCAGGCGCTACATCATCTGCAACTCGCCGGACTGCGGCCGATCATTACGCACCCGGAACGCAATCCCCTGATTCGCGCGAAGCCCGAGCGGTTGTACCGCTGGCTGCGTCAAGGTTGTTACGCGCAGGTGACTGGGCAATCTTTGCTGGGGAAATTCGGGAAGGCTGCACAGGAAGTGGCGGAAGAATGGATGGGAATGAACGTGGTGCACTTTCTGGCAAGTGACGCGCACAACATCACTACGCGTCCGCTACGCTTGAAGGAGGTGTTCGACCACGTGGCGAAAAAGCGAGGCGAGGATGTCGCGAAAGCGCTGCTGGTGGATAATCCGTTGGCGGTGTTCGAAGGGCGGCCGCTGCCGTGGGTTCCGGAGATGGATGACGACATCGGCTTGAGCCCGGGAGCGACGCCGCGCAGGCGCAAACGGTTTTGGTTTTTTTGAGCGCGAGCGGCGCCGAGGGAAAAAAAGAAAGAGAGATCCTTCGCTGCGCTCAGGATGACGACGCGTTTCTGCTCGGGATGACGGCGCGCTTCCGTTGAGCCGGCGCCGCGCGGTTCATCGAAAGAGCTCCAGAATTTCTTCGTAGCGTTTGAATGGCGCGATCAAGTACGCGCCTGCGATGCTTTCGCTGCGCGCGGTGCGCGCCCAATCGAGCATTTGGCGAGCCAGCACGAAACCGCGCTCGCGCGCGGCGTCTCCGGCTTTTTCCATTTCGCGCAGCGTGGCTTCGGGGATGACGATTCCGGGAACTTCGTTGTTCAGTCGCAGCGCTTGCTTGTAGCTGGTGAGCGGCCACAGGCCGACGATGATGGGCACGGGAGATCTGCCGCCCAGGCGTTTCAGAAATGCGTGCCAGTGCTCCGGATCGAAAATCGGCTGCGTCATCGCGAAATGCGCGCCAGCTTCAATTTTTGCTTCGAAGCGCCGCAGCTCTTCGTCAATATCTTCCGCGACGGGATTCACCGCGACACCAATCGTGAAATTGGTCGCTCCGCCGAGGCTTTTGCCGGCCCAGTCCGTGCCCTGATTCAAACGCGATAGAACTTTCACCAGGCCGATCGAATCCACTTCATACACGCCGCTGGTTTCCGGGTGATCGCCGAGCGAAGGAGGATCGCCGGTGATCGCCAGCACGTTGCGCACGCCGCCGACAGCCCATGCGCCCAGCAGCACGGCCTGCAGGCCAATGATATTGGCATCGCGCGTGGTGACGTGCGGCACGGTTTCATACCCGTGCGCTTCGAGGGCGCCGGCCAGCACCAGCGCATCCATGCCGACGCGCGCTAGCGTGCCGCTATTGATGTCAATCGAGTCGACATGCGGGGACGCCATGACGCGGCCGACTTGTTCCAAGATGCGGTCAATCCCAACGCCCTTGGGTGGGTCAATTTCGACGGAAGTGACGAATTGCGCGGCTTGAATTTTTTTCCAGAGTTTGCTTTCCGGCTCGCGGGTGGCGATGCGACGGAAACGCTCGGCCGGCTCAAAAACTTCCACCGTTCCGCCCGCGCCACTTGCGCCGGCGATCGTTGAGCCACGCGGCTTCGCAGAGCGGAGTTTTTTCACCGCCTCGGATATGGCGTGAATATGTTCGGGCGTGGTGCCGCAGCATCCGCCGATGATGCGCGTGCCTATTTCGGCGGCTTCCTGCGCGAACAGCGCGAAATATTCCGGCGAAGATTTCGGATACACGATGCGATCGCCTATGCGCTTGGGAAATCCCGCGTTGGGCATGGCGGAAAGCGGCAGCTTGGTGGTGGCAGCGAGTTCGCGCAACACCGGCAACAAGAGTTGCGGACCGATGGTGCAGTTCGCGCCGAAGACCTGAATATTTTTGTCCTTTAGCTGGTCCCAGGCATCTTGCGGGCGCGTGCCGCCGAAAGTGGAACCTTCATCGGAGTAGGTCAACTGCGCGGCGATGGGCAGGCGCGAAAACGAGCGGATGGCTTCCACGGCGGCGAGCAGCTCCGCGATGTCGCTGAACGTTTCGAGTAGAAAAAAATCCACACCGCGCTCTTCCAGAGCGCCGGCCTGTTCCTTGAAGATGGCAACGACGTCCTGGTGCGGCAGTTCGCGCACCTGCTGCAGAATTCCCAGCGGCCCGATGGACCCGGCAATCAGGACTTCGTGCTTTGCCGCTTCGCGCGCCTCGCGGGCAATTTTTACGGCGCGGTGGTTTAGCTCGGCCACGCGATCGGCCATGCCGAATTGCCCGAGCTTGTGACGGTTGGCGCTAAAAGTATTGGTCTCGATAATCTGCGCACCCGCTTCGATATAGGTTTGATGGACGTGAAAGACGGCTTCGCCATGCGTGACGTTAAGCTCGTCCACGCAGCGCTGCGGGCCCACCGATTCATAGAGCAGCGAGCCCATGGCGCCGTCGGCGACCAGGATCGCCTGTGTCAGTCGTTCATTGAAATCTGCGATGCGCATGGTTTGGGTTTTTTGCCTGCAACTTCGGCGCGACTTGCGCAAACGCCGCTTCTGCGTATTCCGAACACGGGCAAAAAGTTCGTCATTATACCATCTGCGGAGCGGGGGACTGCAAAGCGCGGCCCGGCGCGCTGTGGTGTCCACTCCGTGGGATCTAGTGCGCACCACACAAACTATGCATTTTTTCGCGATTAGAGAGGGTCGCCATGGTTTATTTTCAGGAAGTTGCGTCGGGTTTTAATTCTACGGATTCGCGATTAGAAAGGTCCTGTAACTCATCGGCGATGGCGGCATTCGTTTCGCAACGCGCCAAGCGATCCACACCGCGGGCGATCCGCACGCCCGGGCGGACGATCCATTTGCGGGCGTTAGTGAGGCCATATTCCCGCGCGATGGCGGCAGGGCTGCGCCAGCGCAGGTACTCCTGCTCGATTTCCTTACGTTGAGGATGATGGCAGACCGGGCATTTACGCTGGCGGCGGCCCATGGATGCGCGGCGCTCTTTCGGCACGGTGCCGTAATCCATTGAACCTGTGTAGTTTGCGGGCTCGTAGGTTGACTGGGGCGTGGAGCTGGATTGGGTGGTGCGGCTGGGTTTGGCGGGACTGGCGTGCGTTGGCGCGGTTGGGGATTCGCCGGGGGTGGCGCTGGTCTTTTTTCTGGCGTCCTTCATGTTTCTTCCTCGAGGGGCGTGAAACGTGCCGCTACTGCGGACTAATCAGGACAGCTGACGCGGTCGCTCAGCGTTTTTGGCCGACGAGGCCGGCGATTGTGTCCATTAGGTCGAACTTGGTTAGGACTTCTAGTTTGTTGCCGGTCATTTCTACGAAGACGGCGGGGCTGTCGTGGCTGAGGATGTGGGTTACGCGCTCGATGGGGGAGTTGGCGGGGACTTGCGGGAGCGGGGCGCCCATGACTTCGCGGATTACCAACTTGCGCAGATCTTTCCCTTGCAGGGCGAGATTCAGGATCTGATCCTCGAAGACTGTGCCGATGGATTTTCCTTCTTCGAAGATGGGAAGCTGCGAAATATCCTGCTGCTGCATGGTTTGCAGCGCGTGGAACACGGTCTGGTAGGGTCCGGCGACAATCATTTCGCGAGTCTTGCCGGCCTGGCGCTTGACGCGAATGACGTCGGCGGCGGAGAGCGCGACTTCGGCGTCCACATAGCCGTGCTCGCGCATCCAGCCGTCGTTGAAAACTTTGGACATGTAACGCGAACCGGAATCGGGCATGAAGGCCACGATCATGTCGCCTTTTTTGGCGTTCCGAGCGATTTTGAGCGCGGCAGAAATGCAGCCGCCACCCGAGCCTCCGGTGAAAATGGCCTCTTGTTTCGCGAGGCGCCGTGCCCAGACGAAACATTCTTCGTCGCTCACTTGGAAAATGTCGTCGAGAATTTTCAGATTCATCGTGCCGGGGAAAAAATCTTCGCCGATGCCTTCGACGACGTAGGTGAGGGCCTTGCCGGTGTTCCCGGTTTTTACTTTTTCGTAATAGAGCGAGCCGATGGGATCCACGCCGATAATTTTGACGTTGGGATTTTTTTCTTTCAGGTAGCGGCCCACGCCGGAGATGGTGCCGCCGGTGCCGACGCCGCAGACGAAATGCGTGATTTTTCCTTCGGTGTCGTTCCAGATTTCCGGGCCGGTGGTGCGGTAATGCGCCTCGGGATTCATGGCGTTTTCGTACTGATTGGGATAGAAGGAATTGGGGATTTCGCGCGCGAGTTTGGCGGCGACGGAATAATAGCTGCGCGGATCTTCCGGCTCGACGGCGGTGGGGCAAACGATGACTTCGGCGCCGAAAGCCTTCAGGAGATCGATTTTTTCGCGCGATTGCTTGTCGGTGATGGTGAAGACGACTTTGTAGCCGCGCACGCAGGCGACCAGAGCAAGGCCCATGCCGGTGTTGCCAGAAGTACCTTCGATGATGGTGCCGCCGGGTTTCAGTTTTCCGGTGCGTTCGGCTTCGTCAATCATGGCGAGGCCGATGCGGTCTTTCACCGAGCCGCCGGGATTCATGTAGTCGGCCTTGACCCAGACTTCTGCAGGCAAATCTTTCGCCAGGCGATTCAGGCGGATGATTGGCGTGTTGCCGATGGCTTCCAGGATGTTGTGGCACTTCATGTACGGAGATCAGCTCCTGCTTTCAGCGGCGGACTAAACTAGCTTAGAGATTTTCCTAAACGCTGGCAAGCGGGAAGGGCGGGGCGTTTCCGCAAGTGCGATTTAGCGGGTGCGTGGCGCAAGCGCAGGAGGCGCTCATGCTATGCTTTTCTGGTGGGGCCCGGCGCGCCTGCGGCGGAATATCTTTTTTACGATGGACATTGCGGACTGTGCCATCGCTCGGTGAAGTTTGTTTTGCGGCACGACCGCAGCGGGCAGGCGTTTCGATTTGCGCCGCTGCAGGGCGAGACGTTTTTGGCGCGGGTGGCGGCGGAGCGGCGCGCGGGGTTGCCGGATAGCGTGGTGGTGCTGACGCGTGACGGGGAGTTGCTGGTGCGGTCCGCGGCGTTCTTGCATATTTTTCGGCGATTGCGCGGCGGGTGGGGAACGCTGGCTGCCGTGCTGGGCGTAATACCGCGGGGGCTGCGCGATTTTTTGTACGACTTCATCGCGCGGATTCGTTATCGGGTGTTTGGGACGCGCGAGGATTTGTGTCCGATCGTGCCGGCGGAATTGCGCGAGCGGTTTGATCCGTAGAGAGATCCGCAGGCGCGCTGAGTTGCGCTACGTATTGTGAATGGCGGCGGAAAATAGAAAAGCGAAAAGCGAAAATAGAAAAGCGCGATCGTGGAGATTGGTTGGGCGGGAATTCGAGGAGGAGATAGGTGATGGCGCGCACAAATATATCGAGTGGAACGCCTTGGGAGCCGGTGATCGGTTACTCGCGGGCGGTGCGGGTGGGCGCGAACGTGTGGGTTTCCGGCACGACTGCGACCGACGCGCAGGGAAAAATTGTCGGCGTCGGGGATGCGTATGCGCAGGCGGTGCAGACGCTGCAGAATATCGAGCGGGCGTTGCAGAAGGCGGGAGCGGGACTGACGGACGTGGTGCGGACGCGCATGTTCATTACTCGCGCGGATGATTCAGAGAAAGTGGGCCGGGCGCACGGGGAGGCCTTCGGAAAGATATTGCCGGCGACTTCGATGATTCAGGTGAGCGGATTTATTTCGCCGGAGATGCTGGTGGAAATTGAGGCCGAGGCGTTTGTGGGGTGAGCGGCTGCTACCGCGCTCGGCCAATATGCGCTAGGCTCTTGCCGCTGGGCCCAAGGGAGCGCCGCGCGGCGGTTGTAACACAATATTCACAATGGGAGGGGTGGCGATTCGCTAGAATCGCGAGCCATGGCCAGGGACACCTTGCAGATTGTGGTATCGGCGGGGAGCCGCGAGGGGCAGAAGATTTTGACCCTTAGAGGCTCGTTGAATATTCAAACGATTTTCGATTTTCAAAAGGCGACGCGGGAGGAATCCGCGCCGAAGCTGATTCTAGATTTTCGTGGCGTGCCTTACGTGGACTCGGCGGGGTTGGGCGCTTTGGTGGGCGCGTACGTGGCGGCGCAGCGGATGCAGCGGAGATTGGCTGTGGCGGGAATGAATACGCAGGTGAAGGCGCTGATTGATATGACGCACGTGGGGACTTTGATCAAGTCTTATGCCACGGTGCAGGAAGCGGAAGAAGCGCTGGGGTAGGGGCGGAAAATAGAAATTAGAAAAGTGAAAATAGAAAATCGGGCGGCGGGCGTTTTGGTTATTTTGGTTTCGTCACCTTCCTTGATTCATCCGCATTGAAAATCCGCTGACAAAATCTTGGCTATGCCTTCGCTGCAGCGGCGGCTTGTTCGGCGTCGAGCTTGGGCTGGATCCGGCTGTGCCGGCGAGATTCGTTCACACCGGAAGGGGCGGGTCTGAGACCCGGCCCTCCGCCGCGTGATGGGGCGGAAGCCGTGGCAAGCTGGAGCGCAGCGCATCGATTCAGCACCGCCGATTATCAGGCTGAATCGCCCCCGCTCTGCAGCTGCGATTCACAAATTCAAAGGCAAAATCAAGATGCCTGCTTCAGGGGAAAATTCAAAGGCAAATTCAAGAACAAAAGAGCCGGCGGGACGCCGGCGCTACCGAGACCGACCATGCCTGGTGGGCGACAACAAATTGGGAACATGAGGCAAGGTAGGCTCCGGCGAGGTGCGTGACTATGCGATAGAATGGCAGGGCGATGGAACGATTTTACCGCGCGACGATGAAGATTACCGGCGACACGGTTTTTGGCCGGCTGGCGTTTACATTCCTGGTGCTGTGCGCGATCGGGTTTGGCGCGGCGGTGGGGCTGCTGTTTGTGTACTCGGGCGATTTACCGGAAATTCACGCGCTGCAGGATTACCGGCCGAACGTGGTGACCGAGCTGTACGCGGATGACGGGCAATCCGTCGGTACGTTTGCGCTGCAGCGGCGGATTCTGCTCACCTACGGACAGATTCCAAAAGTTCTGAAAGACGCCATCCTCACCACCGAAGACCAGCACTTCGAAGAGCACTGGGGCGTGGATATTCCGCGCGTGTTGCAGGCCGCCTGGCACGATATCGCCAAGCGTCGCCTGGCGGAGGGCGCCAGCACGCTGACGATGCAGCTGGCCGGCGGATTGTTCTTGAATCGTTCGGACCGCAGCGCGCGGCGGAAGATTGAGGAAACGATTCTGGCGATCCAGATCGAGCGGCACTACACGAAAGAACAAATTTTCACGATGTACTGCAACCAGATTTATCTGGGTTCGGGGAATTACGGGTTCGAGGCGGCGTCGGAATATTATTTCAGCAAGCCGGTGGGGCAATTGACGCTGGCGGAAGCGGCCACGCTGGCGGCCATCATTCGCGGGCCGATTTATGCGCCGATCAATCACCCGGACCGCGCGCTGGCGCGGCGCAATCTGGTGCTGGTGTTGATGGCGCACGACCGCAAAATCACGCAGGCGGAAGCTGACGCCGCGGTGAAACAGCCGCTGGGCCTGCACCTGGAATCGCTGCGCAATGATCTGGCGCCGTATTTCGTGGAAGAGGTGCGCCAGTATCTGGAGCACACTTACGGCACCGCCGCGGTACACGAACAGGGATTGCGCGTGTACACCTCGTTGAATGTCGGGATGCAGAAAGCGGCGGACGAGGCGGTGCGCGACGGTTTGCATGCGTACGACCGGCGGCACGGCTGGCGCGGCAAGCTGCCGAACATTCTGGAGCAGAATCTGGGGCCGCTGGAAAAATATCAGGATGAAGGTTGGCGCAACTCGCCGCGCAAGGGCGACTACGTGACGGGATTGGTGACCGCCGTGGAACCCACGTTCGCGACGCTCAAGCTCGGAACGTATCATGCGATGCTCACGCCCGCGGATTTTGCGTGGACCGGGAGCAAATCGCCCAAGCAACTGTTGAAGCCTGGCGACCTGGTGTGCGTTTCGGTGAAGGAAGTTGCTGGACTCACAGTGCGCGCGCAGCTGGAACAAGTGCCGGCGGCGCAAGGCGCTTTGCTGGCGATTGACAACGCCACCGGCGAGATCAAGGCGATGGTGGGCGGCTACGATTTCGAGGAATCGAAATTCGATCGCGCCACGCAAGCGGTGCGGCAGACGGGTAGTTCGTTCAAGGTGTATGTGTACGCTGAAGCGCTACAAATGGGGATGAATCCGTTCGACACCGTCGTGGACGAGCCCGTCACGTTTCGCAGCGGCGGACAAAATTATTCTCCGAAGAATTACGACGAGAAATTCGAAGGGCGCATCACGCTGCGGCGCGCGCTGGCGGATTCGCGCAACGTTCCGGCGGTGCGATTGCTGGATCATGTGGGCGTGCTAAACGTGATCGAGCTGGCGCGCAAATTCGGGATTAGCAGCCCGCTGCCGCCGTATCTGCCGCTGGCGCTGGGGGCAGCGGATTTGAGCTTGCTGGAGCACACCTCCGCATTCACCGTGTTTCCGGATGACGGCATTCACATCGAGCCGCACTACATTCGGCGCGTGACTTCGTATGACGGCGCGGTGCTGGAAGAGCCTCGTCCGAAGGTGAATGATGTGATTCCGCCGGACGTGGCGCGGACGATGGTGGCGATGCTCGAGGAAGTGGTGCAGTTCGGCACCGGCGTGCGCGCAAAAGAATTGGGAAGGCCGTCGGCGGGCAAGACCGGCACGACGAATGATTTTACTGATGCGTGGTACATCGGATTTACGCCGCAGCTCACGGCGGGCGTTTGGGTGGGGAACGACGACAAGCGAATTTCACTGGGGAAGAAGGAAACCGGCGCGCGCGCCGCGTTGCCCATCTGGTTGGAGTTCATGCAACAGGGCATGCAGGGCGTGCCGGTGGAAAATTTCCCGAACGTGGTGCCGCTGGAGAAGCTGGCGCCGTCGAGGCCGGTGCAGGTGGATGTGCCGGATACCGCGCCGCCGGCGGATGCCGCGGAGCAGGGATTGACGGAAACGGCAGTGCCTAAGGCAGTGCCAGTGCAGCCAAGACCCGCGCCGCCGGCGAAACCGAGCGCGCCGTCGGCCACTCACAGCGGCGCAGCTGATCCCTCGCAAGATACAAGCGGGCCTGGGCGGTAGCGATTTTAATCAGCTCGCAGGCTATGGGCTTTTTGTTCCAGGGTCAGCCTCATCGTTCTGGCCAGCCGCTCGCTGAAACTGGGCATACTCGAGCAACGTGTTCTTGAGCCGTTGCGTGTAGTTGTCCTTCATTCGCGGTAAATTCAAGCTGGCGGCTTCAAAGGTTCCCACTGCTTTGCTGAAGAACGGATCGCCTTTCTCGAAATCCCCCAAACGAAAATCGGCTCGCCCCCAATCCGCATAGTTCGATGCCAGGTCGGCGTCATCCAGCTTGAGGTAAGTCAGATTGAGCGTGAGCGCCTCCTGGTAGTGAGGCAACGCCTCATCGGTCTTACCCTGAAGAAGGAGCGCGTGACCCAATAATGATTGCGCCCCGCTTCGCTCTAGGACCGCAGCGGCGGGAAGTTTGTTCGATAGATTCGCGGCGTCAGAACAAGTTTTTTCGGCTTCGGAATAGCTTTGTTCGTTGACGAGTTGCCTGCACTTGTCGTCCAACGGGAAGAAGGCCTGCCGGCTGGCCGGCTCTCCCGACAGGCCGGCGCTACTAAACCGCTTCGCGCACGCTTCATTGAGACATGCCGGTTACCTGAACGGGTCCCAGCCGTGTGATTCGAGCGGCTCGTTGTGTCCGTCGGGGTGAACGAGGATCAGTTGGCGGTTGCGGGTGATTTCGCCGATCGCGGTTAGGGATGCGGCGCCGGGGGCGCGGCTCGGGTTTTTTGCTTGGCGGGGCGAGACGGTGAAGAGGAGTTCATAGTCTTCGCCGCCGTGCAGGGCTAGCTGCAGGGGGTCGAGCTTTTGCTGGCCGAGTTTACGGGCGGCTGCTGGCGGAATGGATACGCTGGGAACTTTGCTGGCGTAGATTTTCGCGCCGACTTTGCTGGCGGTGCAGAGGCGGGCCAGGTCGCTTGAAAGGCCGTCGGAAAGATCCATGGAGGATGAGGCGATCTGGTGGCGAGCTAGCCAGGAGCCGAGCTCGATGCGGATCTTGGGATACAAGTGGGGCTGGACGAGGGCGCGCAGCTGGCGGTTGCGGGCGTGGCCGCGTAGGACTAGCTCCAGGCCGAGTTGGGCGCGGCCGAGTTTGCCGCTTACATAGATGATGTCGCCGGGGTGCGCGCCGGATCGGGTGAGGGCGCGGCCGGGTGTGATTTCACCGAGGACCGTGATGCTGATCAAGATGCGATCGCTTTTTGTGGTGTCGCCGCCGATGATGGTGATGCCCAGTTCGCGGGAGGCGCGGGCCATCCCTTTAAGAAATGCGTTGAGCCAACCAGCTGAGGGAGCTCCAGGGGCTGAAGCCGCTGAGCCACGTGCGGAGGTTCTGTCGTGGCTAAAGCCACGACCCACAAAACTCCGATCCACAAGACTCCGATCCGCAGAACTGCGACCCGCGGAACTCCGCTCCAGAGAACTTTGACCCGCAAAACTTCGACGCGCAGCACTGTGACTCGTGCGGCTGTGGCTATGCAAGGGGCTGGAGTTCTTGGCAAGTCGCAAAGCTGCGCTCGTGGGGAAACCCGAAGTGCGGGCGGCTCCTGCGGGCAGGGCGAGAGTCAGGAGATAGAAGCGCGGGGTGGCGCCCATGGCGGCGAGGTCGCTCGAGGCGCGCGCGAGAGCCTTGTAGCCGACTGAGTCCGGCGGGTGAGTCTTCGCTTCGAAATGCACGTGCTCAAGAAATGCGTCGCAGCTTAGTACCCATTCGGTGCCACCGGCGGGCGAAAGGACGGCGGCGTCGTCGCCGATACCGAGGCGCAAACGAGAAGTGCCGCATTTGCCCGTAGGTAGCGCCCGGGCGATTTTTTCGACGAGTTGGCTTTCGCGCGCCATACTGGACCTTGGTACAGTTGTAACGCTGTTCCAGAATAAGGTAAGGTTTCTGTTAGGGAATCGCTAATCAAAAGTTGGGGCGTGCCGACAAGTCCTTTGTATAGTTGGAGACGCTGTGGAAAACTTAAGTTTGAGGTTGACCATGATAGGTGCGGTGGCTACAATTCACCGGGTTTTGCATCAGGCTTCCTGGATTGGACTTAGGACTGAAGAACCGTCGTGCCGCGATTGGGGACTCGCGGTGTTCGACTGGCCGAATCAAATTGAGACAGGCAAAATTTAAATTATGAAGGGCAAGTACTACACGTTTTTTATCGCGTCGAGTGCGTCCGGTGGGATGAGGCGCGTTCGTGTGCCGTTTTATGTGCTGCATGCGCTGGCGATACTGGCGGCGGTCGGTGGCGTGACGGTGCTGGCGGGGATGGGTTCGTACTCGCGAATGTTGTGGAAGGCGACCAATTACAATTCGCTGCGGCGCGAGCAAGACACCCTGAAACAGCAGTATAAGGTGCTGCAGACCGAAGTGAAGGATACCAACCAGCGCCTCGATTCGCTGCAATCGCTGGCGAGCGAAGTGGCGATCGCTTACGGCATCACGCGCTTCCGGCAGACCCCGTTTGCGTTTGGCGACGATGCCGTCGCAGGCGCGTCGGACGTCGAGTACCAGGAATCGGTGGACGAATTCAGCTACCTGCAGAGGAATGCCTCCGCCGTAGCCATGTCCGATGGCGGGTTGCGGCTACTGCCTGCGTCGCAGCTCAGCAGCCTGGGAATTGTGCCTACCTTGTGGCCTGTGGTGGGAGAAATCACAGGGCATTTCGGCGAGCGGCTGGACCCGTTCAGTGGTGAGGGCGCATTCCATGCCGGGATGGACATCGCTTCGCACTACGGAGATTCGGTGCATGCCACGGCGGACGGTATCGTCGCGGTGGTGGAAGAGCGCGCTGGATACGGCCGCCTTATTGTGATAGATCATGGATTTGGCGTCAGCACCTGGTATGGGCATCTTTCGGCGTTCAGCACGCACGTGGGCACTCATGTGAAGCGCGGAGACATTATCGGACTGGAAGGCGCCAGCGGGCGTTCTACCGGGCCGCATCTGCATTACGAAGTGCGAATTTACAACACGCCTGTGAATCCTTGGCGTTACCTCAGTACAGCTGCCACGGCGGCTTCCGCGGCGGATTAGAACCAACCGCAAATCACGGCTTCAGGGGCTATAGCCCGTGGTGTTTCCGAGTTCTGCGGCGGGGCTGAAGAGTGTGGGTGAGAACTTCAAAATCGGTACTGCAGCGGCTGCAGCCGCTCCGGCTTTGCTGCATTTAGGTCGTGGCTAAAGCCGCGACCTGCAAAGATTTCCGAGTTCTCACACAGAGTCTGAAGCCAGGCCCTTCCGAAGCAAGGATCAACACGAACGCAGCCAATTGCTGATGTTCGCAATCGCACTTCCTCTACCACTAATTTTTCTTAGGGTTGTAACGTTATTGTGAGGAGTGCGGATATGCTGCGGGAGGTGGTGCAGCGGTGTGCGGATTAGTAGAGGGAGCGTGGGTTGCGGCGGGCTTGGGTGGGGCTGTAGCGAGCATGTCGGGGGTGATCTCCAGGGTGAGGCGCACTACTTTGTTCTGATGGTCGATGGTGGCGCGATTGATGAGCGCTGCGAGGAACATGAATTGTTCTTTGGTCATCTGGCGGCGCGTGCGGGGATCGGAAAGCGCCATGGAGCCGGCCATTTTTCCGGTTTCGAGCAGGAAGGCGAGCTGCACGGCGTTTTTCAGGGAATCGCATTCGGCGTCAAGCGTGAGTTTTAGATTGTCGCGGTCCGGCTGGCCGGCCAGCGTGATGGCTTGAACGCTGCGCGCGATTTGTTCGAGTTGCGGCGAGTTGTGCAACGGCGCGTAGATGCTTTGCGGCAAGCGCTCGGTGCGCGCGACGGCAAACATGGGGGCACCGGCGACGCGTTGAATGCGCGATTGCATGGCGGGGCCGCGAGTCGACGCCGAGGACGCCTTGGGATTGACGCGCGCGAGCAGGTCTGTGGGGTTGCGGCCGCCGGCGAGGGCGATGCGCGTTGGCGAAAGGAATGTAAGAGAGAGCGGAGGGTTTCCGGGGACTTCGTAAACGGGCTGCGAACTGTGGGGGACTTCTTTTCCCGTGCGCAGTGCGTAGGCAATGATTTTCTGTTGGTCGAAGCGGCCATCGGCGATGGCCAGGACGCGATCTTCGCCCAGGACGTTTTCCGGTGCGCCGAAACGGGCGGGCCATGCGGCGATGGCGGCGTGATCGAGGTCGCGCGTGTAGTCAAAGCCTGTGTCGCGGACGAAGGTGGCATAGTCGCGATCGGCTTGCGGGCCAGGTGATGCGAGGCCCAACGCGGCGGCGAGCGGAGAATTCTGTAACGTGCGAAGACTTGCCGCGTCTACATACGCAACCACCGGCGCATCGGCGGGAAGCTGGCTGAGAATGTCCGGCGGCGGCCCAGCGATCGGCACACCTGGAACAGTTGAAACAATTGGCGGGAGCGGGCGAGATTGCCAGAAATAGTAAGCGACGCCCGCGCCGATCAGGCAGAGGAGCACGACGGCGATAACAATCCAGGCGCGTTTGGCGGAAGAGAGCGGCACGTTAAATAAATGTTCGACGCTAGCAACTTAGTGTAATGTTTTTGTTCCCGGCTGCGTAGAATATTCAGCGCGGCGGTGTGCGGAGTTTTGGCGCGGCGAGGTGTGGAATATGAGATTCACGTGGAAGAAAGCGCTGGGCATCGGCACTTTGGGATTGCTGTGCGTTTTTACGGCACAAGCGCAGGACGCGGCAAAGCCCGCGGCGCCAGTGGCGACACCATCCGCAACAAAAGCGGCTGCGCTGCCAACCGCCGATCAGGTTCTCGATCACTACGTGCAGGCCATCGGCGGGCGCGCCGCGTGGCTGAAGCTGAATTCGCGGGTTTCCAAGGGCACCATTGAAATTCCGGCGATGAACAATCTTAGCGGCACGGTGGAGATTCATGAGAAGGCGCCGAATTCGATGCTGGCAGTGATTAATCTGGGCGGCGCCGCATTCGAGCAGGGCTTCGATGGGAAGATCGCGTGGTCCGACAATCCGCAGAGCGGATTGCGGGAGCTTTCCGGCGGGGAGCTCGATGACGCGCGGCACGAAGCGAATTTTTATCACGCGCTGGATCTACGGAAGAATTACACCAAGTTGACCGTTAGCGGAATCGAAAGGGTGAACGAGCACGACACCTACGCGGTGGAAGCGACGCGGGCCGAAGGCGCGCCGGACAAAATGTATTTCGACATGCAAACCGGGTTGTTGGTGCGGAGCGTGAACCAGCGCTACACTCCGGACGGCGTCACGGAATTTACGGCGGACGTGGATGACTATACCGAAGTGGACGGCGTGAAATTGCCTTTCACCGTACGGCAGACGGGCGCGAGCGCGACTTTCGTTATCCGTTTCACGGAGATTCATCATAATTTGCAGCTGACGGACAGCCAGTTTGCGAAGCCGCCGGCCGAACCTCCGGCGCAAGCGCCAGCCGCGCCGGCGGAGAACCGGCCGGAATAAGGAAACTGGGTTCGACGAAGAACGGGAATAGCTGTATGATAGGGCACGGCTAGTACTTGAAGAGATGAGGTAAGTGGCGATCTGGCAATGGTTTTGCCGGTGGCAGAAAGTTGCTTGCAATTTGATTGCCTGTATGATAATTTTGCTCGGTTTGCCAGTGCTGGCGTAGCTCAGTTGGTAGAGCATCTGATTTGTAATCAGAGGGTCGGGGGTTCAACTCCCTCCGCCAGCTGAGATTGAAGTACCGGGAATATTTTGGCAAGGGTTGCGGACGAAACTCCTCGCGACAAAAGCGCTAGGGCTGGTGTCTTTAGACACGAGCCCTTTCTGCATTGCGGAGTGCCCCGTACAACGTTGCTGTTCAATCAGATTGCGAGCGAGATGCGGGATGCAGTTGTGTCCCGGAGGATTTCACGGAACGCAGTTGGAGTGTTCCGAAAGGTTTTGCGGGACGGGTGGGTGAGTGGCTAAAACCAGCAGACTGTAAATCTGCCGCTCCTTGCGGGCTACGAAGGTTCGAATCCTTCCCCGTCCACCAGCAACCCGCGTTACCCAAGCGCATGGTCGGACAGTCTGGCGGAAGTTTATTTTGCAGGCTTTAGGAAATTCAGAGGCGCAGCGGCCTCAGCGGCGATTCTGACGACAAGACGGAGGGATGTGGGGCGACCGGTACGAGCCTGGGTAGCTCAGTTGGTAGAGCGCGTCCTTGGTAAGGACGAGGTCACCGGTTCAATCCCGGTCCCAGGCTCCAGGATGTCGTAAGTGAGGCATGAGCGGGGGTAACTCAGTGGTAGAGTCTCTGCCTTCCAAGCAGATGGTCGCGGGTTCGAGTCCCGTCCCCCGCTCCATGGCGCGGCCGATTGCGAAGGACGTAGGATTTTTGCAGCAGCTAGCACCGCAGTGACATCTTATCGCGCGCCGCTCGCCGCGAAGCTCTAATACGAGGGTGACACCAGCATGGCGAAAGAGAAATTCGAACGGAATAAGCCGCATGTGAATATTGGGACGATTGGTCACATCGACCACGGCAAGACGACTTCGACGGCGGCGATTACGAAAGTGCTGTCGAAGAACAATCCGAAGG